>JGI24158J21664_10000362_pt1 | contig 39476 bp, 24 predicted proteins | sample Ectturendosymbi3_FD_21664 | JGI IMG/M metagenome (IMG submission 21664) | reverse complement strand
TCCACATTACATTAGAAACCGCTCCCAATGAAATGCAATGTGACGAGACAATCAGCCACATGGTTACAGCAGGCCGATCTTATTTCCACTCTCTGCGAAAAAGGCAAAACCACCGTGACTGCAGGCAAAATATACCATGGTTGCTTTGAAATGCTCTCCTGACCACACCAGACGTCAGTGAGCATTATAAATATATGTTTCTGGTTGCTGGAGACTTGTACGAAATGTTCGTACTTTATAGAGGAAAGCATACGACCTGGCGCTCAACAGTTGGCATTTGAAGTGAAGTACGAGTACACCGTATGCCAACCACGTATATACTGTGGGCCGGCGGCCTGTACTTGGGCAAGTTTCCAGGCAACCGGCGCTTGATGTGTTAAAATAATTTGACAGCAAGTTTTCCTTGAGGTGGAAAGTGACGTGGATCAACTTGTCTCTATAGTGTATTAGAAATGACTAGAATCAATGGTGTGATGATTCATAACATCTGCCAATCTCTTTTGGTTGCTTTGTCCTTTAAAATTTTAAGCATGAAAACCACTTTTTTACAGGTGCTAGTCATAACATTACTGAATATGTTTATTTGCTATATTATCTGAATCAGAACTTAAGGGATATCATTGAACACTTGGGGAATTAAGCTAAAACTTGCTTTGCTTTGAAGATGTCAAAACCTAAATCCAGATCACAAGCGGATGTTAAATGTGCAGATTGTTCTGCCCCTGGTAAGGATCTTTTATTTTGTTCTGAAAATTATTTAAAAAAGTACAGTTACACTCAAGAGGTTATTAACAGCTTATGCTATGCTGTTCTTCTGCTTAACGAATATACATATGACTGGTGTTCAATGGATTCTGCTGCAACTGTACTTGATTTTTGTGTCAATCTTTGGTGTTTGTAGTCAATTGTACAATGTCACTGACTCTTACAGTAACAAATTTTTCCAATAAAATTCCTAATGCTCATACGTTATTGTTGGAGTGTCAAAGTGGTACCTCAAATTTCATGTAATGTGGTTGCAGTTTTGCCTTCACCCAGTGATGTAGAATTCATTCTGGTTCATAGTTTTTGAGGCCAGACAGATTGGTTAATAAAGAACTCTTTTAATTGGTTCAAAACAAGTTAGTGGGGAAATAACAGTCTCCTAGCAATATTACTTGAATCAGCTGTCTTGCTATTTGCAAGTTCAATGCACAAAACAACCATTTTGAGCAGTTGTCCGTACTTAGTCAAGGTTAGGTTTGAAATGTTGCACAGATTGCTAATGCATCAAATGCTACTGGTAGTTTGTTAGAAATTCCTTAGGGCACATGCACTGCTCAGTCAATTTTAGAATTACATGACCGCAACCATTTTCCTTTTGTTTTTATACGGGCTTTGTCTTGTAAACCATAAAATTAGAAAAATTTGCTCTTGCTTGAACTTGCTTATATTCGTATGAGTTATTTGTCATTTTATGTTATAATCAAGAATACTTTGTACACACTTTAGTAACTAGATTTTTGGATGTTTAAAAGCAATGTAGCATACTGAAAGGATATCTCTGCAAAAGTTGGCAAGATTTTTCCATCACTGCATGTGCTCATGTCGATACCTAATTCATGGAAAAGAAAACTTTTATTATTTTCATAAAATATCTAGATGCAAAAATGACCTTATCTGCAATTTGGCCAACTTTAACCAGGGTTTATATGTATACGACCTTTTATGTGTAGCTTGTTGAGCAATACTTAATGTACATTTCTAACATGTACTTTTTCCATTTGAACAATTGCCTAAACAACTTGAACACCTTTGGCGCCGGTGCACGATATATGCATACTTCGAAAGCCCACATTGAGCCCGTATTTTCATGCCACCTTGCACCTCCATAACTTGCCATACGATTGAGCTAGAGAGCTGTTCAAACCATCAAAAGAAGCAGCAAGTCTTCTAGTTTCCTTTCAAAAATTTGGAAAGTTTTGGATTTGGGGTTTTTGTGGGTGACATCATAAGTGGAGTAGGTTTAGGCATTTTTGGCCGAGGTCATCGGGCCCTGGACCCTAACTGCAAGTGCCAATTTTGTGTCTCAAGTTTTCATTGGAAACTAGGCTAGAATCCAAGTGTTTAGAGCTCTTGATTGTCTTTCTAACGTTTCTGGTTCGAAAGATACGGCCAAACAAACAAAAATTGGGTAAAATATCTCTTAACCCAAACTTGTTTTTTACCCAAATGTTGAAGAAGCCACTAACAGCATGTCACCACTAAAACTATGCCAAAATTTGTCCATCAAACTCAGCCATTACAGACATCACAGACCTCAACTGAGCAGGTCTTGCATTCCAAACTCATCATGTGATTACCTTGTCCAGTTGTGTTCGGCTAAAGGAAAAATAGCTCCAGCAGTGCTTTTGCCTTGTAAGGCAAAATAGACACTGCCTATGTTTATTTCTGTAGCCAGATGAGCTTGGGTAATTTGCAGAATAGGTGAAGTTGCTAAGTCTTGTGCTGAAAGATAAAGAGGGGAAAAAGCAAGAAAGAAAATAAAAGCAGCAAGTAGTCATGAATTAAAGCTCAGTGTATGAAAAAGCACAAGCACCTGGAAGCAGAACAGTTGAGATTTTGAGAAAAAAAAATTTAAATGAGCAACCATGATTTATCAGCTACAAAAGAACAAAAACTGAAAAGAAGCGCAAAAGTAGGACAGGCATGCAGATAATTCTACAGCATGTTTACATTTTCCTAAAGCATCAACAACATGTAGATCCAGGCAATCATTTGGAAAAACTTGTAAGAAAACAAAGCAAATCCCCTTTTATTGTTAAATCCCTAAGAAAACCAAATTTATTGTTAAATCCAATATAAAAGAAGCAAATCTCATGTCACTGTTAAATCTTCTTGTTGTCAGTTAACACCAGCTATCGAATTTATTGCTGACCTGCTGTGGAATTGTGTTGTTGCATTACTGCTTGCTTAGCTATAGCATTTGGTTAAATGTTGCATCTGAAAACCAAAATGTGCCTTGCAAATGTAGCTTTTGCCGATGGTAATCCAGCATTAATACGGTTGTTGCTTTGTTTTCTAATTAAGATTTTGTCAGATATAAGAGTCTTATCAATGAGCACTGCATGTGGTGGACATTCCAGCCATGGTGTAACAAGCACTTTGTGGTGAATAAATGCATATTTGTAACTTGATTTCTCACCACAATTAAAGCTATGGTTTGTTAATATATGCAAAGACATTTTAGTCATGCACAGGAATGCAATAAGGAAGCAATGCAAACCATTGTGTAAGTACTCAATGTACTTCACACAAACAAAACTAATCTAATTTCTTTCAAATTGTGTGCTTAAACATGAAATAAAGATGACGTCATACATGTCACAGAGCATGACGTGTGTGACCAATTTTCTTTATAGTTTATAGGAAAACTCTAAATAGTAGGAAAATAAATAATGGGATAAATGTGTTCAGTATAATTTGACATATAAAGAAAAAGTGACTTGTAAAACTTCCACGGAAAAACTTGACACAAAAAAACGTGTTGTGTGTGACATAAATATTTGTCAAGAAAAAGCTGTCATATTTTGGAGGTATTATGCAAAATGGAAATTTCAAGAACACAATGTATACATCGCTTGCACTCCATGCTGCACCACTTAGTAGTTGTAAAGAAATGAAGAAACAAAATTTGTATATTTAACACATTTAAACTTATTCACTGTTTACTATGCTCCACATGCCACCACCAGATGATGTGACATGTGTTCCACATACAAAAAGAAAAACTTCATTGCTTCTAATTTTAAGATTTATCTATAAAATATGTCTAAACTTTGAAAAAATAGTTTGTGGTTGACATTTGCATGGAATTTCCCTGCAATAACAGATGATCATGTTGTCAATATGCCAAGCTTTTGCATTTGTTTTACCAATATGTGTGGTTGTGCATATCTGATATAAAAAGAACACACTGCTAGTTCCAAAAATGCTTTGCTTATTTTCCCCCCCATCAACAAACACTTTTTTGTCGTGATCTGCTATAACAGAGTAAACTTTTTGTGCAGTGTGTCTAATCTAAATTCAAACAGTTTCATCATGTTGTCCATTCCCAGAAGTGCAATAAAAACTTCTCTGCCAAATATAAATCTGTGTAGGAAGAGTTTTTACGTAACACATGTGTAGAGTTTACAACAAACATTCATCTGCAGTGATCTGACAAGCTGAAATCAATGATATATGCTAGCTTTTTTTTCTTGCTAAGACATTTTGGTCATTTATCCTATATAAAATATTATTAAAACTCACTGCTACAGTATTCACTAGTCTATATTTTCAGGCATTGTGACTGAATTGACTTAATTTTTTTCGTTCATTAAGAAAATTTAGTCTCTGACTGAAAAAAAGCTAGCTTTGGTATTTGAATACATATAAACACTATACTGTTTTTTTTTCAGTCATAGATCGGAATGTTTTTGAAATGACTGAAAAAAATTATGTAAGTCATTGTGGTCAGAATGTCTGAAAGTATAGGCTAATGAACACTGTTACAGTGAGTTTGATACAACTGAGACAAATCACTGAAATATCTCAGCAAAAAAATGACCGAAATGTCTTAGTGAAAAAAAGCAGGTACTGTATATGTACATACAGGTTTTTCTTGTATTTAAGACTTATGTTGCTATATGACTTACTCTCCTGATTTTTAGACCGTTTGTGGAGGAAACAGGTTTTTGTTAAAATACTGAAAAAGATGCAGTATAATGTTTTATCTATACCAAAAAATTCACTGCATACATGGGCGCAATTAGGTAGGGGACACGGGGGTGCGCCTCCCCCACACTTTTTCAGACATTTGGGATATAATATGCCATGTTACCCCACATTTTTCTGTTTAGGTTTTGTAATATATTGGTTTCACACCAAGCTGTCCCTTCACATTTTACAAAAAATGGTGCTCATGAGTGCATATGTGTTATCTTAGTAGTGAAATCGGTTAATTATTGCTGTGCAGCAAAAATCAGTTGAACAAAAGCTGTGCTTCAAAATAAAAACATCTCAGCTCCAGTCTTGTTTGACTGTACAAGCATACTCTAACACACAATACATCTTTTTTATTGAAGCGAATGCCATTTCCACCTGAAAAGACCAAAACACATGAAATATCTCCACATACTATTAAAGTTTAATATCATTTAAAAAGAAATCGGCCCAGTTAAAAGATTGCACAATGATAATAAAAGTTTTGGAACACCCAGTGTGTTAACATTTTGAGAGCTGGGGAACGATATATTCATACTTTGAAATCGGCCTAAAACCAGCTGTTTTCAGCTGCCTTACCAATGCCATAGCTCCTCCGCCGATAGCGCTAGAGAGCTGTTCAAGGGCTCAAACGGATCAGCCAGTCATCTAGTCTGCACTTGAAAAAATTTTTTGGTTGGGGGTTGCGGATTTTTTGTGAGTGACATCGTAAGTGAAGTAGTTTTTGGGCCATTTTGGCTCATGTTATCTGGCCTAGGGCCCAACCACTAGGCCAGGATATTTCGCTGAAGTTTTCATTGGAAACTAGGCTCAAGTCCAAGCCTTTTGATCGACTTTCTAGCATTTCTCGTTCAAAAGTTATGATCTAAAACAAACAAATTAATTAATTATCTAATTAACTAATTAGTCAAATTTTTATTACTTTAGATCATAACGTTTGAACCCGAAACCCCAGCAGGTTATCCAAAGTATCAAAAGACTCGGATTGTAGCTTAGTTTCCAATAAAAACTTCAGCGACATACTACCATCTATCGGTTTGGGCCTAGGGCCAGGTGAAGTGGACCAAGGTGGCTTAAAAGTCCTCCACTTATGAATGTCACTCACAAAAAGTCCACACACCTCAACCAAAAAATCTTATTCGAGTGCAAACTACAAGATTTGCTGAGTCTTTTGGGCTTTTGACTGGGTCTAAAGCGTTTACTGGACCGGAGAAATTCCTGCGCAAAGCCACATGCAATCCAGCTGTTTTTGCATGAATGGCTGGAATCAACCTGGGTGCAAAAGTGTTAATCATAATCATAATTATGAAAAAATGGAACTGTTGCTGTTGAGGATAAGCAAAGCAACAGGAACCTTTTTTCTCGTTAGTAACCTGTCATTGGTAGTTTGGTGCAGTGGGATTGTTGCTAACTTGCAGACACCAACGTTCTTAGCAAGACTTGACTTCATGCATGAATATTTTTTTTTAAATTGATTTTTGTCATGGAGCACATAGTTTTTACATTAGCTACTTGCACATATTAGCAAGAGGTTTTTGAGGAAGTTATAGCCAAGGAAAGTGGGTTGCAGGGTTGTTGTAAAAAAAAACATTTTTTTTAAAAAAGGCCACTTAAAAAAACAATAAAACCCACCAAAAACCCACTTTTTACTTTTCCTTTAAAAATACTGAGAAAGTAAAAAATAAGCAGGACTACTGAGAAGTAAAAAATCAGCAAGACACTTGTATCGTTAGCTGTAATTTTTTTTTATCAAACAACGAACAGCAACGAAATTTAAAGGACTTGAAAAAAAGAAGAAAGTAAATTTTAATGGTTATGTTCTTCAGCTCTGCACAATCGGTATATTTTAACCAATTTTTCTGCCTTCTCTGCATCTAAACTTTTTCTGATTTTGGACCATACCAAATCATATATTGAAAAATACACTCTATAGATGCTGAACTAGCAGGGCATACACATAACCTTGACATGAAACTGCAGATTTGGTGTGGGAGTGGCTTTTCTCTTTTTGCTGTGCGCATGCTTGCAAGGCCTTACCACTTAGGCGTGAACTGACCAACATCACATTGCGAAAACAAAGAGGGGTACATTTCTTTACCTTCAATTTTGAATGCCATAGTAGGTATAACAAGTTATTATTGTGTAATTCTGAAAAGAGTGATATTGCATGATGGAATAAAAACAATTCAGAATGGGGTTTTTCTGTTGTCTTTAAAAAAAAACAAAAAAAACAGGTGGGTTGGTTTTTTTTTGAAAAAAAACAAGTTTTTCTCAACCCTGGTGGGTTGTGATATATTTTTGGCTGAAATCCTTACATTCTTTGGGGAATGTGACGGTTTCAAAGGCAATGTTTAAAGTTCACATGGCAGTGAACATAAAGATATGACCCACATAGGTTTTCAACAGATATGCAATAACTGCATTGATCCAGGAACACTCACTCTGTATATTGCGTACAGGCAAAAATGATATGTTGTGTTTATTGCAATATATTACGGATTGTCAAATGTGCTCTGAAAAATTTTCAGTTAAGAAAGTTTGATAAAACACTATTTTTATTAGGTAATTGCAACATCTAATAGTAGCTACTTCCAATAAAAGTTACTGCAGAGTAGTTACTTGCAACATTCAACTTATTGAAAGCTACTGTACAGGATGCCAATTAGACTCACATAATGTGGTTTTTGTTGTCACTCATTGGCTCCTTTCTGCTTTGATATTGGTGGTTGCTGGATTTGTTTATGTTTGTGCAGATCCCTGCTGGGCATCAGTAAACCGTGGAGTTTTTATTTGCAATGAGTGTGCTGGAATACACAGAAATCTTGGGAGACATGTTTCACAGGTAAAATGTTTTGTTGTCACATCAGGTTTCAATGTGCTTGTGCATATTCACAACATAAATGATATTGTTGTCATTGTAGGTTTAATACAACCATTGGAGTTATTCTGTAGAATAGATGAGTTCAGCATGTATTGCTGCAGAACATTGTACCTTCACACCACTGTCAGAGTTTTATTTAACAGTTTGGTAGCTTTATCAAACATTTCATTGGCTTTGAATTCTTAATTATTGTTGTACTTGAGTTGCTGTTCAAAACATCTTTCTTGATCATTTGTAGGTTTTTTAATGAGTTTTTTTCTTGATCGCAGTCTAATTTTCATAAATAATGCTTCTATGTTTCTTGCACACCAAATTTATGAGTGGTAGTTTATTGGCTTGCCTAGTGATCATTCCTAATGTAAATATATTCAAGATGGCCTCTTGCTACATGGATAAGTTAGAGCACACGCCATAGGCCAGGGGTGGGCAACCCCTGGCACGCGTGCCGAACTTGGCACGCGAGCACTTCTATCCGGCACATGAGCAAGGCCTCGGAAACGAGATCCTCCCCCCTTCAAATGAAAAAGTTAATAACTTACAAGTCGCAATATTATCTGATGAAACTCCGTGTCCGTTTCTTCATTTTTGTTTGTTAACAATCCGTTATTTAATTTATCCCTTAGGCTATGTGCTTTTGATGCCATATGGCTACAAACAGAGCCATATCAGCCACACTCCATACCCCCCAATTGGTGTGGGGCCCACGCTGCCACAGGGGCCCAAAACTCAGACCCCTCACCAAAAATATTAGTTGGCACGTGGAAGAATTTTGTCGTTGATTTAGCCGATTTCGGCACACAAACCGAAAAAGGTTGCCCGCCCCTGCCATAGGCTATGATGTAATAGTGCTAATGAGCAAAGAATCATTCTCTTCTTTGTTACTTTGTCTAACCAATGTTGCTTCACATTAATTTTGTGACACTGTATTCCTGGAAGAAGTGAAAGCATTGGTGGTTAAATCCTCACATGGCATTTATTCATAAAAAGTGAACATCCATCCAATTTTGTTTTGTCCATCAAGTACATAATTCAGATATCACTCAAGTGCTTATCCATGAAGTTGGACTAACGTACTGCTGATTCAACATTGAGATTCTTAATGTGAAATTTTGAAAAAAAACATTTACGCTCTGGTAGAATTATTTTTTGAGTAATAAATTTCCCAGGGTTTCATTGTGCGTCAAATGATATTATGCTGTTGATTGTGAAACTTTGTTCATAGTAGTGCTTTGAGTTGGCAATATATAAATACAAGCTTGAATTGGTCCTTTCATGTTAGTACATTAAGGTCAGCATCCTTGCCTGAAGGCCAACTGCGATTGGATAAGGTCAGTGAAATGCTTTTTCTTTCCTCAGGTCAAGCATGTCCAGAAAAGCCCGTGGCACCAGAGTCAGTTGAACATGGTGCACCAACTTGCCCACCTCGGGTCCAACTCGATTTGGGAACATTCCTTGCTGGACCCTGCCCAGGTGCGCAGTGGCAAAAGAAAACCAAACCCATCTGACTCAGCCCAGTAAGTTGTAATTTTTTCTTCGAAAATACGAAAGCTCCCCTGTTTCGGTTCTGCCCCCCTCCCTTGTTTCGCATTGATCTTGCCTCCCGTTTTGCCTTGAGGCAACGCAAGAACTAGAGCTGCGCATTAGTACCACTATGAAACAGCCGGTTAGTGTGGCTTTAATAAGTTTGCTAAACACCACTGCTTTTCCCAAAGATTGGGGGCGAAACCTAACCTTGACGCTTGCCAGTAACTGAAAGCTTCGTGTGCACTTGGTTGCTGTTTTAATTTGGAACTGAATTTAGTCTTTTGTAGTCGGCGTCGCAAACGCTGTGTATAGGTAAAAGTCGCTCGCATGCAGTGATATTTGAAATGTTGTTTAGTCTTTGAATAAACTTATGTCTATATCTTGCCGTGCAAGCGGCTTGGTGATATATTGTCTATCACGCAAGTGGCTTGTATGATTTTGCCACCAGACCATATGTGGAACAACTGACGTTAAAGCTCTGATTGGTGCACAACCCTTTATGTGGAAGAGTGATGCCGAGAAATTTGGCAATTTTGGATGGGTTACCAAAAACTCTTTCAGTTGTATATTTGTTTAGTTTTTTTTACTTCGGTTTCCCTCTGCGGACAGAGATCAAGTTGCTCAAGCTCGTAACTCTCAGTGCTTCTAGTGCGTATCGAAAAAACGAGTTTTTGCTCAATCACCACGTGGCTCCATGTAAAGCACGATTGTGAAGACCAGTCACTTATTTCACTTCCTCCACGACTTAACAAGTTAAAAATCCCTCTTACGCCGACAGCTTGGCACGTGCGTGTCGGTGTCGGTGGCCTGCTAACAAGCTCTGTTAAATGTTTCCGGCTGCGTTTGTAAGCCAAGTGCGCATTTTTGCTTTCGCGCGCAGCTCCGTCAAAGCTGAATTCATCCGCGCCAAGTACGAGCAGCTGGCCTTCGTTCATCGCCCTCCGCGTCGCGATGACGACGACCTAGGCAAGCAACTTCACTCGAGCGTCCGGACTGCCAACCTGGACACCAGCCTCAGACTCCTCTCTCTCGGCGCTCACGCCAACTACTTTCACCACGTAAGTGGAAATGAACGTTGCGAAAAGTCTGTGATACAACCTTGTGGCGCTGTCCGCGTTAGAGCCCGAAATCTTAACTGTTCTTTTCACAGCGGCCTTTATCGAAAAGCGACTATTTCAAGACATATTTAAGTGTTTTTGCTGTGATTGCTTAAGGTTCAGGCTTTTGTTTTTAATTTTATTTGCAGTTAAATGTGACACTTTCTTAATCCCACTTAAACCAGTTTCCCCACTACCTCAAGAATGCGTATCGCTCGACCCCCATCTAATTAACCTATTTCTGGCCGGGTATTCGGTGCTATGAAGTTGGCCGGCATGTGTGCAAAATGACGAGCTGATTGCTTTTTTGCGAAGTATTTGATTTAGTTTTGTTCACAGCGACACGGGAACTTGGTTAAATACGACACGGCTGCCGGGGACCACTCGGACCTGTTTGGTGCTGTTAATACATCATTCCGTATAGTTAGTAAGAAATAGATCAGCGTTTTTGCCGTCTTCCGCGTGCAACCGTTATGATAATTGATATAATTGTACGGGAGCGGCTTGGTTCTACGGCCTTTTTCACTGTTTAAGGTGCCGCACAACGTTTTACCAGAGAACGTGATGTCACCGAAAAGGTCGACCCGGTCCGCGTGCCATCGACCCGGTCCCGTGTTATCGTGGCTTTTGTAAAGAAGCATTTGTGCAGTTAGCTCAGGGGTCTCCAAACTACGGCCCGCGGGCTAAATGAGGCCCGCGAAGCCATTTTATCCGGCGGCAAAGAGTTTTTGTCAGTATTGAAAAAATCATATATTTACAAAACATTTGTTGATGTGATAGAATGTAACATGTCACGAAACAATCACGCTACGCAAGATGTCCGGGCCCTGAACTGTTGTGCAATAGCTTATGTGGACCTCTGGCAAAAAAGTTTGGAGACCCCTGTTAGTTTACCGCTGGTTGGGCGATCGGTGTTTTACTATGCGCGCTCGTTCGAACGATTTCTTCACAATGCGGGGCAAACATTTTTAAGATCGGTATCGCACGCGAGGAATTGGCAGAACAGCTGAAAACCAAGGATCGGCAATGTTTTTTGCTGAGCAGTTGGTTGAAAAACTTCATTTTCGCTCAAACGTTCTGGGAGCAACGCTGAGCGTATCGCGCTGGCACTGTGGCGTTATGGCGCTTTGTCAGTGCGCCGCTGTCTACGTTGGAGAGGAAGCCTTTAAGTTGTTCGTCAGGAAATTGGCTTTTTGATGTCCACGTCCATGAACGTTTCTGCGCCGCTTGAAAAGTTATTCGCTGCTTATGTGTCTGCCAGCACAGTATTGCCGGGTGGAGATTGACACCATTGTTCCTGGCGGTGCTGTTCTTGGCCAGTGGTCCGCCCACCGGGTCTCTGTCATATTTGCACCGTTTTGGTTTGATACGCTTCGAGAACTGCGTGCCGTTTTTTTTGTTCGCTGAGACATTTCGGTCATTTGTCCCGTAATAGTATTAAAACCCGCCATAATAATATTCACTAGCCCACCGTTGCGGACATTATGGCCGAATTGACATAATTTTTTTCAGTCATCTAAAAAAGACTTCGTTCTTTGACCGAAAGAAAAACAGCCTGCGTGTATATATTTTTATGGCGCTTAACCTTGATGCGATACTGGACCTGCGTGGTCAGGTAACTTTGGTCCCTACGAGGCTAACACACAATCCTAAATTTTTTTCAAGCCCTTCGTTTTTTTAAACAACCTGCAACGTGTTTTGAACAGTGGCGGGGGAAACCTTCGCAGACATTTTGCGAATTTGTTTTCATTCAAACGAATTGCTGATTTTTAAACATTCTGTCGTCTGTGGTGTCCTTGGCTGATATCTTACTATTCGATTTGTAGAATCATCAATAAATTTGTTATTGTGTTAAGTTTGTTAGCGCAGCTGCGGATTAAGTTAAAAGTACTGGCCTGTTTGCAGAACGGGTCAATAGTCTGGCTGCTGTATGGAGAACGGTTATTTTATTTGAATATTTACAGTTCCCAGTTGGCAGTGAAATGTGATAAAATTGTTTGCCTATTTCAAAACTCTCGCATGAACTTCAAAACCTCTGGCTCGGTCACCTACCTTGTTTGACTTTCACCGTCCGGTTCATAGCAACAAAGAAAAGCCCCGGATGTTCCAGTGTTCGTCATCGCACAAATTCACTCATAACCCAAGCTCGTCAGAAACAACAATACAACTCTGAACCAGGGACAGTTTTCAGTGCGATTTCTTCTTGCTTCCGACTACAAATCAACGCATTCAGTTATTAATTCTTGATCGAGGTGGTCAGGTTAATGATGTACCTGCAAACCCCGCCCCCCGTAACACGTTCGCACCGGTGTTTTCACCTCCAGCGCTTTCGTCGCGCTCGCCAACGTGTTAATTACGGCGCTTTCTTCGTGTTCATCGAGGCGATCGTTGACTTGCCGTTCCTGGATGTTGTGTCGTGTTTGTTATTTACCTAACAACTCGCTGTCGCGGGCGAACTTGATACCAGGCCATAAGGTACAGCTTGTGGTTAATGGTTATGTTATGTCCGCATCGCCGTCAGAGTGGAACTGGCGCATTAAGTTGTTTCTGACAAGATGGACGCGTTTCGACGTGTTTATAGGCTGCGTGTGTCGAGACCAACAGGCTTCAACAGTTGTCGCATTTTTTAACCGAACATTTCTCGCATGTTTAACTCTTCTGGAATGCTGGGAGGAAATGTGCGTGGAGAGGTTCTGTGCGATTTCTGCGTTTTGATATGGAGTCGTCATTGTCGTTGATGCATTAGACCAATGGTGCACAACGTACGGCCGCATGCGGCCTTCGATAATGAAATTTGCGGCCGTCCACATGTAATTTAAAATATAAGATTTGGCGGTCGTGCTGGCCTATATTGAAGCAAAACAAACGTAAGGCAAGAAAACCAGTTGACACGATGCTTAACGATCTGGAAATGTTTGACATTTTATTATACTTTTAGGCACACGTAAATGACATACACTGGATAAAACCTATTCTTTAATTAAACGTTTCTCATAAATATAACTCGAACTCATTGGCTGCCGAACTTAATATAAATAAAAGTAATGCGGCCGGCAATAAGAAAACGTTGTACACCCCTGCATTAGACGCTGCAGGATAGTTTCGGCGATCTTTATTTCACGAAACTCACGTCGCCTTAGCGCGTGTATATTCAAACTCTCTTCACCAAATACGGTTCGCTGCGGTCGAGCACGGTTACCAATCTCGTCCGCCGCTGCCTGTGTCATATTTCGCAGCCGAATACGATTGACTCAGCGTGCTTCTTCACAGCCGTCGGTCTGTGCGCGATGGCGGTGATTTTTAGTCACACGTCTGTGTTTAATCAGAACGATATTTCTTCTGCGTGTCCTTGGCGACCATGGGAGAAAGTGCTGTCGCCGCGAGTGCGAATATCGTTCTCGCGTTAAGTAGTCAGAGGGAATTAACTGTGCTCTGCGTTGGTAGCGCACCTGGGTGAGCGGAGTACCAACGAGTTAAAATGATCGCCTTACAAGCCAAGCTGCCTTTGCATGCTGCTATTTCGCCGGAAAATAGAATGATGCGTTGTTGCCTGTGTAACAGTGGCGATGAAGAAAAGCGCGAAATCGAGTCCGTAGCTCGTGCAGCGGACTCGCTCTTGACTGTCAAGAGGTGTAGCTCAGGACTGTGGCGAGTGATGTTGGAAGGTGAACAAAACAACCTTCGCGGGACAGTGACATGGCCGTCGAGCACATTCGCCAGCAATTTCCTTTAAGATGTTTTTGTGGGCCTCCAGCGGTTTTGCTTTGCAGCTGCGATTGTTAGTTTTTGTGACGACATAGCTGTTTATTTCATCGGGTCGCGAACTCTGCACGGACCACGGACTGTTCCGTTCAATATTATTCTCGAGCTGCGCGGCTTCGTTAAGGAAACCAGTAAATTAAACTGACAGCGCAATTCACTACCATCGTGACTACGCATTATTCGCTCCCGTTGCAGAAGATGCACTCACGCAGCGCTTACCTACATAGGCTTTTCCTTACCTATTAAACACGAGGCCGTCGCCCAATGCCATGAAGCCCGCATGTATTTTGCGTTTGCATCGGTTTTGGTCTCATTTCAGACGCATCGTTTCCGGTCATTCGCTTAAAAGGGCGAGAACATCTTTGATCTCTTCTCGTTTGTTGCTGGCTGCGCCATGCAACGCAAGCTATTCGGGCGCCTCGCACCCAGGCAGGCTCGGCATCGCGAATGCACCCTCTGATTTTTGCGCTGCAAGTTCGTTTCGACTGGGAAAGGCAACGCTTTCTCACTACATTTTATAGAAAGCGCACAAAAGGGACACGATGAAATATATCAAGTTTTTATTGTGCTACACCAGCAAGTACCAGGGTTCCATGACCAAGTTGTAACTGGTCGGACTCTCATTTTCGTATCGCTCTGAACCTGGGCTTTGTTCCTTGAAACAGTGAGTTCGATATCACGACGAAAAAGTGCGTCTCGCGTTAAAAAGCCCGCTGCAATGCAACGGCGTAGCGAAGTCTCGTCGTCAACTTATGCTACAGCCACAATTGGCCACAATCGTGTCCACATTTTACTAAAATGGAACAAAGCTGATACATACGAAGCTTCAACAGAAAGTTGTGTTGGTTGTGAAATGTTGAGTAGTTCGGAGTTCAGGTGAAATTTGCCGTGTGGTTTTGCTCACGACATAATCCACTCACGACACAGCGCAGCTTCGTCGGGCCTCGCGAACAATTACGAAATTCTCGTCCTTAACAGCGCAACAAGGTGTGTTTGGAATCAGTAAATCACGTCATTGTCTCCCGCTTGTCTCATATATTTCCGTATGCCGGGCGTTTTTTATGTTTGGTGGCACCATTTGTCATCCGTCTGCTTTGCTATTCATTTCTGACGTTTGCTTTGTGGATCGCATACGTTCGTTCGCCAGCGATAACAGAGACGCTTTTAGCTTGGTGAACATACGCATCCGTTTTGTGTCGCAGGAAAAAGGCAACACTCCGTTGCATGTGGCGGCGAAAGCCGGGCAAGCTTTGCAAGTCGAGCTCCTGGTAACGTACGGCGCGGACCCGGCGGGACAGGATGCCAACAAGCAAACCCCAGAAGACCTGGCCCGGGCCGAAGGTCACCACGAATTGGCCGATCGGCTCGTGGAATTGCAATATGAATTGTCAGACAGGCTGTCGTACTTTGTCTGGAAGGTCACTCCGGGTGAGCCGTTAACTAAATTCGGATAATTTCTGAAATATTTTGTGCAATTGTGCTGTGTGTCCGTGACCTTTTCAATTTGCTATTACTAATAAAGTGTTTTCGCATGTAACTTAACGACTCCAAAACTTAAAAATATAAGTTGACAAATCTGGTCATAGTGGCAATTCACCACAATGGCGAAAACAACTAAATCTGCCTGCAAAGTGTTTTACTAGGAAAAAACGATTTCGTGTTAATTACGTGTTAGTGGCAGGAAGATTCCTCGTAAGCTCGACATCAAAGCCTTTTATGTTTTGACGCGTGGCATTGACGTTAATGGTTTATGTTACAACGCGCCCGTCTTTTCATCTCCAGCTGAAACTATCATTTGGTCTGTTACATCAGATTTCTGTGACACTGTTTAGAATCTACAAATTTTTAATTTTTTTCGATAACTTTCGTGTCACATATGTTTTTTCAAGAAGATTTTCTTCCTTGTATTTTCCGTTAGCTTGGCTGTTTTTTTTGTTGTTTTTTTGCTGAAAAGTTAAATTAAAACTGACATCCGACGTTACGTCGCGCAGATCACAAGTCAAAGATGCATTACGCGATCCGCAAAACCCGGGACAACGGGGTCGGAGCCGATGGCAGGAAGCGTCTGCAAGCGGTGAGTGTTGTTCACCCCGGGACTTTGGTTGTAAGCTGTTCCGAATTCGAGATTCTTGAGGAAAAATCAAATGTCGACAATGGTGTTTTCGTTGATGTGTCATCTTCACGAGCGAATTGGGTTTCGCGCCTTTTCCCTCCTCCCACCCCCTCCCCCCAGTAGACTCATTGCTGAACGAAAAACCGCAACTTCCTCCGGAAACGACGAAATAGGCAGTTATGTTATTTTTTCCTTGAGAAATGATAATCAATGTGTGTGTATGCTGATGTCGAAGTGAGAAGCTTTCTAGCATGGGAGAGTCGCGTAGCGTTCTGTTTGTCGCGCGACTCTTGAAAATATTTGATTCATGTTTTGTAAAACATCCATCGACATTGGACGAATCGTCCTGTAGTTGCAGAAGCAGGTCCAACCACGAAAGGCAGTTTGAATGTTCTCGGCAAACCAAAGCTGACTTTTGCAGCTGAGCAATCAGATCTTCGAGGAACTCGCCATGGACGTCTACGACGAAGTGGACAGACGGGAAACCGAACGGATCTGGCAAGAGATCCGCCAGGCAGGGGGCAAAATCGCCCCCACTGCGGACCACGTTGCTGTGCCTTTTCTTCCCGTAAATCCGGAATACTCCACGACAAGGCGAGTCGTGTGAATCGAAGAATATGGCGCTCCGGCTGTGGTTCATGGATTTTGTTCTTCTGGATTAAAACTTATCAAATTTCTGACAAGCCGTTGCCATGTGTTGAAATTTGTTCCAATCGTTTTTTTCTGTTCGTTTATTTATGGCATTTGAAGCAGATTTGCTTCTGGCGCCATTCCAAAACTGAATCCGTTTTTTGACGCCGTTCCAAAACTGAATCCGTTTTCTGGCACCGTTCTCAACCTGCATCCGTTCCACGTATGCTGGAGCGGTTGTTTTTCAAAATCCCGGCGGCTGACGATTGTTTGCGTAAACCCTTTGTTGAAACAATGATATAGTCAATCACTTGGATTCCACGAAAATATTCTGCTCTGAGAAAGGATGCGTAAAACCACGAGGCTGCTGTCTCGCACAGCTGTTAGGATGAACTGAGAGCTTTGTTTCTTGTCTTGTCTGTTGTCAGTTAACGTCTAGTGATTGTTTACGGTTTTCCGCGTGTTTTTAACGTCTGCAGAAATCAAGGCAGGCAGAAGTTGGCCCGTTTCAGCCAGCAGGAGTTCACTGTCCTCATATCTGATATCCTGCACGACATCATGCGTCGCCAATCCATGTCAGGTAAAAAGAAAACGCTTGTGTGTTGCAAAAAAATTTACTTCTAACACCGTGGCCTTTGAGAGATATGAGCGTTTGATTGCACTCGGAAATAAAGAGTTGTTCAAATACGATTTCAAGATCACATCCTTCAGGAGGTGCTGTTTGCATATCTGGCAAATGTTCGCCGTTGAAATCTCGCACGCTGTGTACGTTTCGTGCCTGTTCTTGTATTTCTTCATTTTGAAAAGGGGTGTTGTGACCAATATGGGCGTTGCAAGGACTTTTTCCAGGTCTGGGCAATTTTTACCAATTCCGAATAACTAAGAGAAAAGCATTTTTCTTCTGAAAAGCCGATAGAAAAACATCAAATTTCGAAGTCCATGGGGGTCTTGCCCCCCTTCCCCCTCCCTCCGACACCCATGGTTGTGACTGATCCTGGACTTACTCCCGCTCGCATGAAGCGAGGATGTGAAATGTTTATCTTCATCCCTGGTCTCTGTTGTGATTTCCTTGTTTCAGGAGGTTCAAAGATAAACTCAAAATAGCTGATGTGTTGGAATTTAGAAACCTTATAAACAAGCGATGCGTCCTTAATTAAAATGTTCTTGCAATGGTTTCAACGCTTTTGTTCTTGACGGGTCGGACAAGTATTTTTTTCTTAACTGCCTGTGCAAAATACTTGTGACTTTCAGCCAAATAGGAATGAAGGCGTCTGTTGCCTTCCGCTTTAAGCTTTCACCACAGACTTCTGTTTTGTGTGGATTTGCGGCATGGATAATGCCATTAAATTGGAATCTGAAATATTTGCAGACGGAGCCCCAATTAGGCAAAACATGTACAATTCACATATGCCATCTAGTGTCGAAGATCCTATTTACGATCTGCCGCCAGATGACGGTCTGGATTACCAGTTAATCGAGGATTCAGCCGGTGAGTTTTTCAGCTCCTGAAGCTGGGTTTACACGTAACTTTAGTTGCGCTCGGAAACCAAGCGGCTGCGGCAATTGCTCCGTTTGTTTACACTGCACGCAAGAGAAGCGCGATACTCATGAATGACGATTGCTGTTGCCCGGGCAACATCATCTCGCGGGAGTTCAACCGCTTGAGCTGTTGCAGGCTTTCAGCAAGACGGCCCTAGATAGCAATCATTGTGGGCAGCGCTACTGACTTTGACAACTGACATTTTAAAGGTTGTTTTTCATTGAAACTTCATATGTTTTGCTGCAAGTAAATAGTAGGCTCTTTGCCTATTCACTAGCAACTGAGTGTTTACATGGAGGGTGGATGCATACACCAGACTCCATTTTAATAAGCTGTCACAGAAGAGTTAGCAAAGTGTAGTTACTTTTTTTTAAGGACAACCTGTTAAACCTGGATACTCGTGTCACAATTTGGGAACCACTGGTTTAGGAGGTTGGTTTGGTTCAATGCCATTTGAATGTTTAAACGACCCTAGGCTCACTTGGTTAATTCCCTGATTATCTTTGCAATGAAAAGTTGTTAATGCTACTGATAATTTCATAATGAAACAATTTTTAGGGTAGTTAAACTTGAAACTTTTATGTCTTAGATTTGAGGCAAAGCAAGTGATATGTGGAAGTAAATGTGTAAGGATTAGGCATAATTTATAGATATCCATTACATAATATGCATGAAGAGAACTTAAGTCATGAAACATCCTCAAATAGTGAAATAGTTAATTCTTATGAGTGACCATTCGTGACAAAACTAGGCCTACCAAACTTTCAGTACTGGTCGTATCAAACCATATCCATATCAAAAAAAAAAAGTTTCGATTTTTTTAAAGCAGGTGTTGTTTAAGGAAAATGTTAGGTACCCGGTGTGGACCTGTAGGGACCTGAAAACTTTCCAATATTACCATTTCATAATATTGATTGCAGTATCCGTTCAGATATTACCCTTGCTAATTTTATCTGAATCTAGGGACCCGATTTTCAATTCTAGGGACAGGACCCTGTCGGGTCCCTAAAACACCTTCAAAAAAACTGGTAAAGCACCAAAAGTTTTAATACTGATCCATGTTAATCCAAACCCATAATGAACAACACAGATAGTCCAGGATTAATTTGAGGTAAAGCAATAAAACACAACTAAACATCTGGTACTTGCAAGGGGCTGGTCACTGGACGCTTTCGTCCGGCAGCTCATTTTCGCTCTTCGCGCGATCGGACCCGCTTCGATCCGCACGACTTCGCAATGAACCGCAGCAGCGCCAGCGCCAACGCCGACATTAAATAAACAAGACTGCCGCGCAGTTTTCCGCACGGAAACTCCCTTGTGTAAATCCAGTTTAAAGCTGCTTTGGTGTTCGAGGCCAAGTGTTTTCATCTTGTGGCAGGGGTCGTTCGTTTCATGTCTGACGAAATTAATCGTAAAATGTTACAGGTTTTATATAGCGCCAATGTCAAATGAAAGTTCTTTTTGCTCAAGGGCGCTTTACGCGTTACGTCCTAAACAATAATGTTGTATCGAGAAAAGAACTTCAGTTGCTTCACTTGTAAGATGGTTTTCTTTCTAACAGCAAGTTGAATTTTTGTTTAAAATCGCAAATAGTAGTAAATTATTTTTTGCGCTGTTTTGAGTTCTCAAACTTGTGAGTTGTATAGATTTTAATTTGTGAAAAACTCTTCTTTCTATTCTCAGTAATATCTTGTGCGACTCCCTCTCTTTACATGCAACGAACTGCCAAAATGGCGGAGATGCATTTATGTTTTGTCTTCCCCTTCGATTCGAACGATCACATTTGAAATTTGTAAATATCTAATTCGACATCGTGACAAAAGTTGAAATATGCGCTTGTTGCCATGATTGATTTCGAGGCTTGGAAGTTGGAAGGAGAAACTGCTACTGTTTCCTTTGAGCTAACCTTTTTTCAAAGTACCTGCATGAAAATCGGTATAAAGGTGCACCATTTTTGTCTTAGTCTCTTGATTTATGCCCTCTCGGTTTATATGCATTTCTGCTCTATCGATTCCTATAGATTCCTTCTCTATCGATTTCTATGCATTCCTTCTCTATCACATTTTCATAACCTGCTGCAAGTTGCGAATCTCAAAACCGTTCACATTTATTCCCAGTGACCAAAGCGGTTCCCATGAGTGACTTCGTCGCTCTGCAGCAAAAGCTCACCGAGGCCGAAGCGCAGATCCTGAAGCTCACTGAACAAAACCGAGACCTCTCTGACAAGGTAGGCCGTTTTTTGTGACGTGACAATGTGACGTGTTGTCGCCTTGGTTACCATGTTGCAATGTCATAACCGCATCAACAGTAGTTTCCATTTGCATGTCTGTGATGCACGTTGTTTGATCCTATTGCCTGTACTTGAAGCTTAAAGACGAAGATGTCAGAGACAGCGGACTGTCATCCTTTGCGATGCAGATCCAGTCCTGATTTTCTGAAACTCAGTCCAACCACAGTCCAAAAGCTTACGACCATATTAAGTCCAAAAAAATTTGAAAAATGCAGCGTTTGCATAACATAATGCCCCATTTATTTTCCATTCACTCAGTCCCAAACCCGGTCCTGATCCTAGATTTTGAAGGGATGCATAGTCCGGATCCAATTCAAAATCAAACAAAATTTGCTGTAGTCGCGATCCAGTCCAATCCAAGTCCTGTGCTTATCTCGGGTAGATGTCTCCTTATTAGCTCAAGAGCTCCAGAACCAGCTGCAAGGGCGCGTTTGATTGGCGCTGGCCGTCAGGGTCTGGTAGTCTCAACCAACGCCAAGTTCGTGAAGAGACCCAGGCGTTCAAACCCGGAAGTTGCTGCTTGGTTCAAAATCGTGGGCGCCGGAATGTTTTTTTTCCAGGAGGGACCAATAGTGGATTTTTCCAGGTGGTGGCCAAAAATATTTTTTCCAAGGGGTCTCATATTGGTGAAATTTTTATGTTACCAACTCGAAACTAGGAGAAAATAATTTTTCTGCCAAAAAAAGTTAATAAAAAAATATCAGATTTCAGAACCCAGCAGGGTGACCTTGCCCCCGCCTTTCCAACGCTCACAGTCAAAACAGGATTCAACTCGGTATTTTACCTTCTGTGACGTTTATCGTCGTCGTTGTTTTTCTGAACGTCACGCATCGCTGAACTTGAGCGTCGCGCGTCGTTGAACGTGAACGTCACGCATCGTTGGCTTCTCTCTCGTTGCCAGGTGACGACGTTCGCCAAGCAGAACCGTGAGCTGATGAAGCAGCACGAGAGAGCCCAGTACCCATCAGCCTTCAAGCCGACCTTCCCCGGCAAGCCCCCCCTCGGAACGGGGATCAACCGGAGTGGAAACGCGCCGGGGTCTGCCCGGCCCACGTCCGTGATCAACCCCAACAACTCAGGTCTGTGTCGTTCTTTGCCGGAAATGGGGCCTGTTATTTTTTCTTTCCAAAAAGAAAATGAAGGTTTATTTTCTGTAAGAAATTTTTTTGAAAGAAGGAATTTTCTGAAAGAAATCTCGAATTGGCGCTGATAATTCTTGTAAGATAATATTCGTCAACTTTCAAAACTGGTACCGAAAAGCCGTTCTTAGTCCCTCCTGAGTCCGCGGACTTCTTGGACCACTCCTGGATGCGCGGACTCAGTTGAAAGTCTACGAAGAAATATTGGTGGGTGCTTTGAACCCCTGAGAGAGGTTAGACCATGGATCATATTGTGTATTTGAGACAAAAATAAACTTGTCCGTATCAGTGGTTCCCGACCTTTTTAGACTTGCGGCACTCCTACAGAAGAGACAATCAGTTTGTGGCGACAACCAATAGCAGTCTGCTACTAGGTTCATGACATTATGAAGGTGTAGTTTTAATGATTTATTGAAAAAATATCGATCTCTGACACCCCTGACTTTAGCAAATGGCGCCCGCCCCAAAACGCCGCGGCGCCCCGGTAGGGAGCCACTGGCCTCTATCAGCGAACGAAGAAATAGCTCCTCAAAGCGCGTTGCGATGATGCTTGCGATCGATATCCTCCTCTTTGCGGGCCGGCTTTTGATCGGCGGATAATTCCATGTCTGCAACTTTTGTGTGACCTAGTGCATGTAGTGCGGGTGGGGGACGCTCGTCCATGCGCCTTTTGTGTTTTCCGCGCGACACGTTTCTTCCCGCCCAGGAACAGATCTTCTTTCGACTTGAATGACGTTTACAGCTCAGCCGTCCAAAGCATCGTCGCCGAAATGTTTTTGTTGGATAACATCTTGAAGGTGTAAGGACAAAGAGAGGCCCAAAAAGTGGCAAAATACCCTCGTTTTATTTAAATTCGGACCCTGGCCCTGAAAAGCAAGAAGCCCGGAAAGCTTTTGCTCGATGGTGTTTATTTCCAGGCGGTCTCATTCGATAGGGTTCGTTTCCTTTTCAAAATATAGGAATTTCACATCAACTCTGCGAGTATGAAGAGAGCCAGAAAACTGAAAAGAATTTTTCGTGGTATTTTNGCAAAATCCGACGCGTCACGCGTGAGTAGTTTCATCAGCAACCTTGTCGTCACTGCTGAGGGATGTATCTGCGCCTAGTATTTCTTTTCACTGAGGTATTTCGGTAATTTGTCCGAAATACCTTTAAAACTTCCTGTCGTTTTTTTCGTTTTCGGACATTTTTTGACCGAATTCACTTTTTTTCGGTCATTTAAATTATTATCATCTTGTTCGTGCGTTCGTTGCAAACACAGGAGCGAAGCGGTGTACCGATTATGGGGGGTACAGATGCTGGGACCGACCGACGGGGTCCTTGACGCACGCCCCGTATCCTCCCAATGTGCCGGGTCGTTCTTACGCGACCCGCGTCTCTTTGTGACGATATCGATCGCGACGACACATTCGAGCGCGCGCGTGACGCGCTGTTTGTGACGTGACAGGTGGAAGTCACTCGACCGCAACGCTGGACGTCGTGCGCGAGCAGCGGCGCAGAACGATCCACGAGACGCACAGCGGCGACGCCAGCGAAGAAGAGAAACCATCGCCGCTAGCTGGCGCTGCAGAGCCGTCGGAGGTGAGAGGGGAAGCTCGTTGATGAGTTGTTGCGCTGCGCAGACTAATGCGTGGTTTGTGGCGCGCGAAGCTAAACGCTGTGCAATTGAACCTGTTTAAAAGATGAACAATAAATGCGATTTTGTTAAAAGTTGCTAAAAGTGTTCGTTTAATTGTCAGAAAGGATTTTTTTCGATAAAAAAACAGGATCTCTTTTCTAAAAGAAGTTTTCTCTTTAGCAAAATCAATCTCACTCGAGTGGGCTTCGGCTGACAGAACCGCGAATACCTCGATTCAAATACATGACCATGAACCCGGTCACCAGGAGCGCAGCGAGAGGGGGGCACAATTCCCCGTGCACCGAATCACTGCGGGGGGCGACGAAAACCCCCAACAATGTCACAACTACTTTCTTCAACACAGTACATTTGCTTCCGAAAGATCTCAAGTTCGAACACGGGGGCGCCAAAGTTGTTTCTTACCCCGGGCGCCATCTAACCTCTCTAATCCTCGTTACGCCCCTGGTGGCAACTTCGACGTTTGAAGAACTTAATTTAGTCTAAAACCTGATTCAGTCATTCAGCTCAATTTTGCGCTGGCGTCCTTTCGTCAGCCTTAAAAACTATTTGATTAAGAGCTGAGGATGCCTGCCAGGTAAGCGAAATATATACTCTGATAATATCATAGTGTCTCATTCTTTGCTGGGAAAGGATTCCTTTCGATAGACGGTGGCCTAAAACAAAAAGTATGTTCACGTAAACCGAGTGCCCGGTGTTAAGCGAAATATCCGATTTGCGAAATCGCTGATTTCACGCCATCTGCGCATGCGCAGAGTGATATTCCAGGTCATGCATTTCGCAAGCAGTGCCTGTTCATTGAGATGCCAAATATGCTGCTGAGAAATTGAGATTTCATGATTAGGGTTATGTTTAAGGTTAGGGCATAGGGTTACAAAAAGAAAGTGAAATATTTGAAATACTTTCGCAGCAGATGTCAAAAATGAATCCTCAACGTTTGCCCCTTTACTTCGAGAAGCAAAATAACTGGCATACAAGAATAGGTCAGAAATCTCGCCCGACAGGATCCTCAATGACCGGGACTTTGACCGCCGGTCGCGGTCAAAGCGTCCGCTGAGCTTTGTTTGTTTCGTCACAAGTAATAAAACCTCGACGCGTTTCCGGTGACGTCACGAGCGCGCGCCGCGCCTCCCCCCACAAACTGTGATCTCGCGCAGAGCGACGGCAAGCAGCTGAAGAACCCCCTTCTGCGAGACGCCAGCCCCCAGAACAGTATCGGCAGCGACTACGACAACAACTGCGGGACGCCCGGGGGCGCCATCGAAGCGGCCAGGAGGGGAAGTACCGGGGCCGGTGACCCGGAAATCAAGTGAGTGTCGGCTTCGATCTGCCTGTTTGGATTTTTAGCCTTCGTCGCAGTCGCTACTCCGGGATGGTCCGGGACAGCGTTTCTTAGACATTTGTGGGTCACTGACCTCTCAAGAAGGTAAACGTTGCAGTAAAGAGTAGAAATTAGATTTCATTCATCAGAGTAGGAATCGAAATGTCTACAAAGCCTATTAACCCTTCAAATCACATTCGTGGACTCCTTGCAGCAGGGGGTGGGCAGCCTTTTCGCTATTGCCGACCGCATTACGTTTATTTGTATGAGTTACAGCCACCAATTAGTCTGAAATATTTTCGTTTTTCGCATTGCTTCCGCACACTGAGCCGTGGGGTTTTTTTTGCTGACACATTTCGGTCATTTGTCTCACAGTTGTATGAAAACTCACCGTAACAGTGTTCATTAGCCTATATTTTCAGTCATTTTGCTCGAAGTGAGCTAATTTTTTTCGGTCATTTCAAAATCGTTTCGGTCTATGACCTTAAACAAACCAGACTGAGCATAACCTGCTTCCACACGAATGTTTGGCCGTCTCTCTTTTAAGTATCCGCATACAGCAGACAAAGTTTTTTTTAGTGTACGGCCGCCATAACTTACGTTTTAAATTGCGTGGCACGGTCGCACACTTCTATCGAAGGCCGCCGGTTGTGCACCCCTGCCTTAGGGGTTTACGGGCCCCAGGTTGAGAAACCGTGGTCTGGCGTCAAGGACAGGGGTGTCGAAGTCATTTCAGCTCAAGGGCCGCATTGGAAAGAAAACCACATCAACGGGGGTCGGGCCGGTTAATTCATGGCGTAAAAAATAAGAAAAACATCAGATTGTTTCATTTGTTTTACTTTGAACCAGGACTAAAAACAAGCACCTCTGAAAATGCACATATCTTTCTGACAACAAAAATCACTTAAGTTCTAAGGAAAACATTGTGCAGTTGTAAGAAAGCAATCGCAAAATTAAGAACTGGTATTAATTGATATCATGTTACAGAAAATATCACACTACTTATTTACTTTAAAGTTCAGCAGAACACAATAGGTTTCACAAGAGCGATATCAGGGTGCAGTGTATCATGCAACATTTTGAGTGGACGTGCTTGTTGCTTAGTATGAGCCTGAAACTTGGCTTTTGCGGCTCATTTTTTATACACCTCTCTAAATCATAACCGCGGGGCGGATTAAACCTGTTAGCGGGCCTGATCCGGCCTCGGGGCCCTATATTTCGCACCCCCTGATCTAGGACGTTGCAGAAGCCAAGTTTGCCAGTTCTCGCTTGAAACGGTCGAAACCAAAATGTTTCAGAACTGGAAGAAGTCCCTTCGATGACGTAACAAACCCCAACGAGAACAACAACCACACGACGCTTGACTCGGCCAGCCCCTCGGACTCCCCGCCCCGGCCATCCTCCGCCCCCAAGGAACCTTCGTCGGGCTCCCCTGACAGCAAGGGGGTCGTCAGGGCGGATGGCCTGCCGAAGGCCGAAGCGGTGATAAAGAAGACCGAAGCCGTGAGTTGCATTTAAAACAAGCGGTTGCTTGGTAACGTTGATTTTAAACAATGCTAGGTATCACAGTGCACCTTTCAAATGGCACGTCGCAGCAACACAGCGTCAGAAAACATTTGCAAAGTAACGTCCCGCTGTTACGTAATGTTTAGCGATTATTGCTTACCAACTACATCGTTTTCCTGTCAGATCTTAAACAGTACTTGCTACGAACCTTCTTGCATTTACCTTAAAGGCAATCAGGCGAAAATATTTAACAAAATAATATGAAGAATGAAACTACCGTGAACAAGAAGTACCTGTTTTTTTTCATCTGAACTCTTGTTTTTTCGTTATCCAAACAAATCTCCCTACCGCAGGTCACCAAGGTCATCCACAATCTCCTGCAAGCCGCCCAGAAAGGAAAGATTGAAAGCTACGCCGCGTGCGCCGAGAAGATCCTCACTGCTGTCCAGGAACTCATCGCACTCTTTCCTGAGGTTTGTTCACCTGCTGCGCGGTGGGTGTGGTCGGGGTGGATGTGGGGGGGACGCACGTCGCCGTCCCCACCACCGGCAGGGGTAACGGCGGTCCCATACTCCTTCATGCGAATGGAAAGCGTGATTGACTGATTCTTTTGTGAATTTCTCTGCGAAAAAATCTCGACTGAGTTAACTGTGCACGTCACAACGTCGTTGCGATGAACCGCTATCCACTCCCACTTTTTAACGCTGCGCCGCTTTGTCCGCGAATCCTGTTTAAGGCGTGCTTTAAAAAAATGTTTAAAGTCGCTGCTGTTCTGGTCTTGGAGGCTAATTGGATTTTGTGAATTTCTCGACGGAAAAATCTCAACCAAGTAGACTGTGTGCTCAAGCTCCTGTTCTGGTGTGATTCTGCTTTTTTGATGCAGTGAAACTTTTACTTAATTCAGTTTCGGCAAAATTTCTGTCCGAAATTTTGAAAATTTCTCAAAAGTTCTCGAACTTCACGTAAAACTTTCAAAGTTCGTTTGTGGCAGAACAACAACTAAGCTGTTTCCCTTTCTTGATACAAACTAAGTTTAAATACAAGTAATTTGCAACCGACTTTTCATGGTCGACGAGAAAATACTCTGTCTTCACACTCGTCCCGCCAGTAACTCGCCCCCTTTCCCTTCAACAGGAAGTACCCGACCAACAGATGCAGGGAGTCATCTCCAAACTCGGCCTGGGGGCCCAGAAGCTGTTGACCAGGTGCCAAGAAGTGGCCGAGCAGGACCCCGGCGTCGTCAACCCGAAGGTAAAGCGCCGTTGCGATAGACAGGGTTTCTCGCTGTAAACTTTGGATCATCAGTGTTTCTGTCACAGAAATTTGCGTGGTCAGAATTCTTTGTGTCTGGAAAGCAGAAGAAAAAACACTCCCCGTTGATTTTGTCGCATCTCTCTTCGTAATTTCGGATTGTTACGTCATCGCATTATGACATGACTTCATTTTGTTGCTGCTGCTGATATGTTTTCTTTCTTTCGCAAAAAATGTGAAAATGAACATGTTTTCGCAAAAAATACCATTTAAACAGTGGTTCTCAAACTGGGGGTAAATTATCCTATTGGGGTAATATGCGATTCTTCGGGGGGTAACGCGGAACCAAAACCACGATGTTGTACACCAGGGGTGGCGATGAACCGGTCGGTCGCACCTGATTTGGCATTGAATTGACAAAGATACCTAAAAAGAATATTAGTCAATCAATATTTCCGAAAGTACCTAGAATTTACGGCTCTCGATGGTAAATGGGTGGTAAATTGAAATTCATTTACAAGAAAAACGTTCCATTTGACAACATTTTGTATATGTGACTTAATTACCGAGCGGTCGATCGCGAGTTATCAAAATTTTTCCTAGTCGATCCCAGTCGAAGACAAGTTGGCCTCCCCTGTTCTATATTATGAGCGATCACTGCGAAATATTGAGGGTGATCAAGACACAGTCGCTTCCTTGATTTGGGTAACGGCTCGAACAAGTTTGGGAACCACTGCACATTAAAACACACATGTTTTCTCACAAAAGTCATATAAAAAGAACTAATGTTTTCGCAAAAAAACTTACGAAACACATGTGCTGTCGCAAAGAAAAACATAATTATCTCGTTGTTGACATTTTTTCTTTTCCAGAGCAGTTTGCTTCTTCATCTGATGTGTGTCCTTTGTGTGCAGGTCACCGAGGGTATCATAAAGAACGCGTATGAAATCGCCAAAGCGGAAAAAGAACTCGTGACCATGACCAACAAAATGCAGACACTACCCCCCGCCGCGCCTTCTTCAACGTAACGTCAGCGGGCGTGACGAAACGCGTCCGTGACGTTAGAAATTTTGCGCCTTTCGGAAACACTATCACTGCTTGCGTATTGTTGCACGTCATCGCCGTCGCGCCTTGTCGACGAATCGCGTTTTGCAACGTCGCAAAGAAGTCCCTCTCGCGACGCGTCGCCCGTTGCCTGCGCGTGCAACGATATGCATGATGCGACATCGCAATGTCACGTCACAAAGGTGCAGGTCACGTCATAATGGATTGTGGTGCGCCGAGCGGCGAGTGCTTTATTATACGACAAAGGGTGCGTCGCGATTTCTCTATTTCGGCCGCTTCTTCCTTTTCATCGACCGCTGCCAAAACTTCAGACTTAGTGCCGTGGACGCTGGTGTTGCTGATAGAGCATCAACGCATGCCTGGGGGTGGACTTTAGGAAATGACAAAAAAAGTTAAGAGCCTTGACAAAAAATGACAAAAAAAGATATGAAGGAATTCCGCCCTGAACCTCGTTATTTCAACGTGTTTCAAGAACAGAGCGCCGGGAATGCGGTAATTAGCAAAATGGGGACGCTTGGGTCTCGTGTGCCATTTTGTTATGAAGGAAATTTGCCAAGGAATGTAGTTCTTCGATCTTGCGACGTTTTTCCTCAAAAACTGGGCCACATTCAATGTCGGAGCAAAATACATCGAACATGACGCGCGCGTTCGACGCCTTTGTGACGTCACGAAGCTAAAATTCGTTCTCGAGCGCGTCATTTTAAACAATCGTAGTTTGGTCTCTGCCGCATACGTCACAGTTGCGCGTTGACTTCGCTGCGAACAGTGCGTGAACAGTCGCGAGTTTCGTTCGCGTTTGTGACCTCCCCCCCAATAAGCCGGACATTTGAGGCCCTCCACCGAACCGGACATTTGGGAGCTCCATCCCCCCACCGAGCCGGACATTTGGGACCTCCCTCCCCCACCGAACCGGACGTTTTGCATTTACAACCCCCGCAAAAGTAAAAAACATAACGTCGGAATTTAACCTGGTCAGGACGACCCTGTGCTGAACGGCATCTGTTGTTTCCGGTTTTTCAATTCAACATTTTGCTGCTGGGGAGAACGTTCCGCCGTCGTTGCTGATTCTTTGAATACGAAACAGGAATCCATGGTAGCAACCAGCGACCACCAAGCCACATCCGTTTGTTTTTCTGTTCATTTTTTGATAAAACACGTTCTGCGTTCCCGCTCATACGTTCATGTACGCGCGGCTTGTATCTCTCGTGTTGCGTCGTGTAGCGTGTAATGCAATCATGTCTCGCTGCGGAGTGTAATTCCAGCTGCTGCCGTGAAAGCCACCCTCTGATTTTTTTGCGCTTTGCGACGGAGCGCGTGCATTCTCACCGAACAATCAGCCGTTTGTGACGTCGCTGACGCACTTATTACTAGGAGCGCGACGCACCATTGTTCGGCGGAGGCGGTTGTCCATCAGGAGGGGTCAAAACAAATCGCGGTGTTTTTTTCGGCAGGTTTTTTGAGCCATCTCGTTGGCGGCACGGCTTAGATGGGGCCAGGTTCACCCCGGAAATTGGTATGCGCTGTTTGTGACGGTCCTGATGACTTCATTTCCGGAATCACTTCCCCCCGCCGGGTCAGATTTGTATTTCCGTCTTCGACAGGCGTCGTCTGCGTTTCTGCCTTCCCAGGTTTTTGCGTAATTGCTTTGTTTCTTTTTTGACTTTTTAATCAGTTTTGAGGAACGCTTTTCACTCAGGTTTCCTTCAAGCGCCAGCGAATATTTCGCCCAAAGTCGCCAAACAGTTGGCGGCAAAAGGCAACTCGCTATTTTACCATCTTTCGTTCAATCACTCGTCTTCATCTTAAGTCGACAACGTCGAAGCGAAGCTTAGGCTTGTGTTGCGTAGTTCCGTAGCCGACCTTGCTTCAGCAGCACAAGTGTTGGAGACATTTTTATTGAATTAAACGAGCCCGAAAGCGCGTACCGCTGTCACGTTGACAGTTGTCCGCTGTCACGTTGACACAAAACTTGCCCACCCAGATGCTGCCTTTCGATCTCACGCGATTCGACCGTGACGTTTTTTTCGCCACGAGTTCGCGGAAAGGTCAAATATCTGACGAAATCGATTCGAAAGCGGATTTTTGGCGATCGTTTAAGCGCTTAGCACGGAAGTCCATTAGCCTGTGTGTAGTGACGTCAAATGTAAGCCTCGCGCAGCGTAGGCTTTTGCAACTGCACGCGGTTTTGTGGCATGTGCCTGGCGTTAAAATAGCAAGCAAGCCTTTGCAAGCTGCTCTGCAGCTCGAACTCAAGCTTGCTTGGATTGGCAAGCGTCTTTGTGACCCCCCCCCGTTTGTCACTCGGCAATGATAAACGCAATCGTATTCCGTTACTATAGCTACGAGAGAATGTACGTTGTTTCCTCATCAACATGTAGCCGTAATTTCATCCACTTACGTGTCGCTCTTATGTATGCGTTGTACTTACTGCGCCATCACTTTTTTTCTGTTATTTTCCCGTTTCTTCGAAAATTTGTTGCTGTTTTTTATCCTCCTGCGTTGTCATTACGTATTATTAAATGTGTGCATGCGATTGAGCACGCGGGGGGTGTTTTACCCCCCTGCGTCGGGTTGAATCAGTGCTATGTTGCATTACATTATCGTGAGGGGACCCTTCTTGCATTGGTCTGTTGTAAAGATGAGTTGAAAGCGAAGCTCGCGCATGGAGCCATAGTCGTAGCCAGGGAGGTCCCAGGGGGTCATGCCTCCCCCAAATTTTTAGAACATATAGTCATTTTGTGCTTTGAGAGGCGGTATCCCAAACAAAATAGTGTTATTCGCCCAAAATCAAACATTTTGGACCCCAAAAATTTTTAGGCTGGCTACGCTACTGCTTGGAGCATTAGCTGCCGACAAACAGTGAAGAACCAACAACAGCCAGCAAGTGCGAACGTGGCCGCAGATCGGGGTTCATTCAGAAGGATCAAGTACTTTAGCAGAACCGTCGCCAGGAAGTCTTCAATAAGGGGCTTGACATTCTGAAATGTGACAAAAACTTCACTGATTTGTGTTTCGTGTTTCAGTTTGGGGGCTTGGAGCTTCGTTTTGGGGGATAAGCCCACCAAAGTCGCCTCGTGGCGACGGGACTGTACTTAGCATGAAAACGATGGGCATACTTGTGAAGCAGCGGCTGTTTCTGAGGCTGCAAAGTTTGTTTAAAAAGCTTATTCAGCTCTTAAGGACGCAACACAAGCCTCGGAATCTGTCATGCTCCAGTGATGACAGCATAAGAGGTAAGAGCTTCTGACGACAAAGTAGAAAATACAAGCTTGGCAGTCATGGTTCTGTGAAATCTGGTGGCGCGTGAGTCACCGTTTGAACAGTTCTCAGCAGAACTAACATTAAAACGCTATTAAAGTACGAAACCACGAGTGGCTTTTAAAGGAGGGCGGTTTACTTTCAGGACTACGTACGATGCGGTTCACAAGCATTACAAGTAGTGACCAGTCGAAACTAAACTTAACACAATGTGGTCAATATTTTAACCGTCTCGGACCAATGCCTTTCTAACAATTTTAGGGCAACTACACCGGCCTGTGATCGTAATTCATTTCCAAGAAAATTGAACGGGTGACATTCAAGGCAGAATAGTTATCAACATGTGTGTAGAAGCAGCTGTCATTTCAGTTTTACCCTGCATTTAAAAATGGTAGAAATCTGCACCATATTGCGGCTCCAACTTGGTTCAACAAGGTCCTGTAAATGCTGCCGTTCCAACTGAACGACGAAGGGGAAAAAGCGCCTTTGAACGTTTACCGCTTTACAACAGAAAGAAGTAGGTTAGTAAAAAGATCTCTCTGGCGAAATTTTGCAAGGAAAGACTAATTATGAAATCATTAGCTGCTACTTTACTGCAGATAATATCACGGAAAGATTTTTTAATTTCGGGAAGAATACGATTAGTTCCGAGTTTAGGAATGCGGTGCGTTTCTTTGAGTTACACCGCACTCCTGGTCTCATGTGGCAATGACATTTTCTGCCCTCTTTGCCTCATTACCAGAACGTTTGCAAAAAAATGTCAATTACCAACGGAATTCCGGGCGGGTTGAAAATTTTTGTCCGCTCCCGGCCCACAGACTTCTAACCCGCTTCGCCTCCGCGCACTCTCCAACACGTGCGACGCGCCCGCCCCGCCTCGCACTGTTTCTGTCCCAAACCTGCACCAGTTGCCATGGTTTCTGAAAACTCATGCAACGTGTTTCATCGCTAGTGGCAACTTTCATTTCAAAGACAACAGAAGGTCTTGCAAAACACTGTAAAGTAAAAATGTGAAACCTATTAGTCAACCTTCAGCGCTTCTTTTCTTGCTTAAGAGCAGCGTTGAAAGAGTAGGCTGCGTCATTCACTCACGAACTCTGAAAATTTGCTCTTTTACTATTCACACGCCCAGCCATCCAATCTGTGGTCCTGCCACCACTAGAGAAGGTCACGACACCCTTAATTAACCGCCAGCTCTCTGTAGCTTTGAATTTCTTGCTCGTGTCACTTTCACATGCACTTGGTCAACATTCAGTTACCCGCACAAAGAATTTCTTGTCCCGTTCCGACGCCGCAAATGCGGGTTAACCCGCCCCGCGCAGGATTATCCCTGCTCAGGTATCTACGATTGGTACTCGAGACCAACGATCACACCAAACGCTCAATTCTATCATGTCGGAATGTTATTCCTATTCTACTGTGTTGACGGTACATTGGGAATAAATGCAAACCACTAAACAGTCCGGTGTACAAGCTTTCTCCTACTTGTAGACTTCTGTATCGTTGCCAAAAATTAGTTTATCAAAAAATTTCAAGCAATATTTGTTTCAGATGTTTAGAAGACACGAGCACGGCACGGGCTCAATCTCGTTGTCGTGGGTTGGAATAAACTGGAAAGTATGGTCGTGTCCAACAGAATGCGTTTAAGCCTCCTGCTTCGCATGCAGCCAATGGGAACGATAAGCATTGTGCCGATCTGTGATATACCCAGTGGTTTGGCGTTACATTCCAACGATGCATCGTTCCGCGAAAAGAACCAACGTGCCTTTTCCGTCGACGATGTTCCAGTAACCTCCCAAAACAGACGCAACCAGGGGGACACGGCCCACCCAAATTGTAGCATGTATAGTAATTTTGTGCTTTAAAACGCGGTATTCCAAACAAAACAGTGTAATTCGCCTAAAATCATACATTTTGGCCCCCCAAAAGATTTAGGCTGGCTACGCCACTGCCGCCCAGTCAAGGGCGGAACGGGGCGACCCCCCCCTAAAACCTACAAAAGTAACTTTGTTCACCATGATTTTATACAATTCGGAAAACAGCATCCATGACACAAGGCCATTTTGCCGTCCATTGTTTTATTACTGTTTTGTTTTGTAACTATTACTGAAATCGCCCCCCTCCCCTGCCCTTACTGGCTGGATCTGCCCCTGCTCCCGGTGGCAGGAAGTGGGGTTGTGTGATGCAGGAAGTCTGCCAGACTCGAGCTAATCACATTATAGCGCAAGCTAACAGAACCCGTACGTTAACCGCGTCGTACTAAGGAATTTGCTGCGGCATGTATTTAAGGCAACAACGAACATAAAGCACCATCACAACCAAAAATCTACGATGATATGCACAGGACTGTGAATGCGCTGTGCATGTTTGGCAGCATCGCGACTGGTCGGGTTTGCACTGATAGATACTACTCTAGCACGGTGGCGTTTGGGGTGGTTCACAAAGAACACCCCTTCTATGTCGCAAGACGGGAAAAGGTGAAACTGAACAAGGCGAGCTTTTCAGGGCAGGCTCCCTTGTTAATAATCCAACATATATGCGTTCCAGAATGGACAGAGCAGGACAAAGGGCATTTAATTCACAGGCGAGCGAGCGAGCAAGGCCGCTCGCCAAGTTATTTTGAAATCTAGCTTCGATCCAGACGACGCATCACAGCTGGCGCGGCCAGACGCTGATCCAGAGTTGTCTTATTGAATAACGCGGCTCTCCCGATGCTTGTTTGTGAGTTGGCGTGACGCAATAATTGTTAACCATAGCGCAATAATCAGGTTCACTGCCCAAGTCTGACAGTTCTATCCACGCAAGGGCTTATCAACGAAACCTACAGGAACCACCGGTTTTTGGTGAAATAAGAGGAGTGTTGCTGAATTGATGCAACACAGAACGCATTGTGGAAACAAAGCGGATGAATACAGCAACAGTGAAACTGAACAGTATTGTGACGAAATGGCACCCTGAACACAAAGGATGCGTTTTCAAGCTGTGAAGATGCTTTGAAATTTCGATCCCACCTCATCGCACTGCCGGCCCGTAGTCAGGTTTTAGAATTCGGGGGGTAAGAATTTTGTTTTTTATTACATGTTTGAAATAAATTTTTCCAGGCACAACAAAATTGGGGTGGCGCTGGCCCCGAAATCCCCCCAGTGGCTACGGGCCTGTCGCACTGACGTATCAGCTCGTGACGTCGATTGCCATCTCGGTTACACTCCTCTTTCGTTTCCGTAAACATGCAGCGAACAATTGCACCGAACAACGTACCACTGGAACCGAATCGTGCACCGCGGTTAGCGTTCGGTACAGTGATGCAACAACAATCGCGCCAATCAGGACTTGACATTGAGAACGCTTCGGCCTTGCATGGCCAATTTCAAAAACGAAGTCTGGGCCGACTTCTCGAGCATCTGCAATTCCTGGACAGTTGGGGCCAAAACGTCCGCGTGCCCCTTGTGCAATCCAGGTCCCTGATTGTTTCGTTTGGATCCGTACACAACCTGCGTCACGTGAAAAACAAACAGCGTTAAAATAACGGTGCGCACACAAAAATGAAAACCTAATCTTTGGTTCGTTGCAAGACAACGGTGTAGAGCGGTAACGCGCTTCCCAATGCAATTTGGTAACCTTTCCGGTAACATCAAATTGATGGAATTGTTTTTATTTGAACTGACGAAATGCGGCAAATTGAAAACAACGCGCCCAGCAATGAACTGAACGGACGTTTGTACTCGGTCACTCACTCATCGTTACAATAACTACTCGGTGATCTAATCACAGTGACAATAACTACTCGGTAATCCATTCATCGTTACAACTACTCGGTGATTACATCAGATTTACAATAACTACTCGGTCATCTACTCAGAGTTAACATAACTATTCGGCCATCTACTCAGCGTTACAATAACTAATCGGTCATCTACTCAGAGTTAACATAACTACTCGGTCATCGACTCAGCGTTACAATAACTTCTCGGTCACCTACTTAGTTACAATATCTACTCGGTCATCTACTCAGCGTTACAATATCTACTCGGTTATCTAATCAGCGTTACAATAACTACTCGGTCATCTACTCAGAGTTGCAATAAACTACTCGGTTATTTACTCAGCGTTGCAATAATTACGCGGTCATCCACTCAGCATTACACTGCAGTAAATACTCGGTCATCTATTCAGCGTTGCAACAATTACTCGGTCATCTACTCAGTCTTGACGTTGCGACTATGACCCCACCCCCATCCCTTTTACACACTGCCATGACTGGACAGCGTAGAACCCGATTTTCAGGTCGGCCGGTTACAGTGAGTGGATTCGCTTTAGCGGGTTATATCTTGCGCAGTAACATCAAGGACAGCTGGGGTGAGGTCCGGTCAAGAAATCAATTCACGGTTTCCTCCTCAAGATCTTTTTCGTTTCAAGCGCATGACGAAACACGAAGGTTGGACTGCTGGTGGAGTTTCGCGAATTCGAAACACTACTTGGTCACGATTCTGGTATTTCTTTTGCAAACGAAACATACTTATACTTATGAAGAAAACCAGTTGGATGAGCACAGGCTTAACCACTGGCCTACCTTTCCATCGAACTCATTGACGGGGATTTCCATCTTGGGAGAAGTCTGTTCGACTGTGATCTTCAAATGCTCTTCGATATCGCCCAGCAGGCGTTGTTCGTTGTACCTTCGCAAGTAGTCACAATAAAGCGGTCGAAGAAGAACAGAAACGAAAAGATTTGAATAAAATGCTGTCTAAAACTGTATCGCGCTCGATCTTTGCGAAACTACCAAGAAGCGGCGTCATTATTGATGAACTTTTTCCGCACACACTTCGTTTAATTAAGCTCAAAAAGTTAGGTTCGCAGCAACTTCGTTTTTAAAATCGAGATCGATTTTACAAAAAAAGTTAAACGAAACAACGATCACACTCCACCAGCTTGTGCGGTTGCCATCCAGCGGCAATTGCTTTCGACAAAACTTCTCACTAAGTGGCGCTAGAGATGGCGGAAGGGACACTAACAATTAGGTTGTTAAGCAAAACTTTTTTTTCAAGTCCTTTTAACGTGAAACATTTAACGTGTCCAGACTTTTAAACTGACCAACCCCAGGCACTACGAACTTATTTTTGCTATTACGTTGAGCAATTAGGGTAGCCGAAGAAATGTCATTATTAACCCGCTGTATATCTTATACATCGCAGCAAGCAAAGTCACAATTTGTTGTCACCACCAAGACGTGCGGCGGGCACGTCGAAGAAGAAATTTGCTGAAATAAAAAACGTCTCAAACCACGATGTTAGAAACAGAGAAACCTCCACTGACCAGATACAGCATCCACCGCGATCTGTGAGGTCTGTGTTGTAGCAACCTCTGCCGCGCGTGTTGCAGTTACTGTGGTACCAGACCTGAACACAGAAATATTTTCACGGTCAAAGCTACACTGAGTTTATTTCCGGCAAAGAAATGCGACTGTTGAAACGTGGCGCCGCCTTCATCCGATCACCAGTGATTCTGACTGATTTTTGGAATTTATGCGGCAGTGTTTTTTGTTTAACAAAAAAACAAACAAACGAAATTATGAATTCTCCCGACAAGCGACCTTTCACGGTTGTCTTGACGACGAATCGAATAGTGAATTTTATAAGAAATCAAAATTGAAAATTTTCCAAGAAAATTCGCCATCGAAAAAATACAACGACCGGTGCGTCGTTTAAAGACAGTCGTAAATCTTTGCGGAACGCTTCGAGTGTTCAACCAGTTCGTCGCGATGAAGAAACACTGGCAACTTTAATTCCAGCTAGACTCGCATTTACCGCGAGGCGGTTTTTGAATCCAGGCCCCACTCATTCACGCCAACCTTTGCTCCCTGCATACAAAATGAGGAAATGACCAAAACACAGGAAATGCTACCCTTCCATATCATAGGCGTATCCAGGGGGCTATGTCCCCCAAATTTCTATCATATTTTGTCGTTTTGTGCTTTGACATGCGGTGTCCCAAACAAAACACTGTTGCTCGCTTGGAGTCAAAAGATTTGGCCCCCGCCAAAATCTGGGCTGCCTCCGCCACTGTTCCACATATAAAGCACGGTGAGACCGAACATGCGGGACTTAACGATAAAAACCACAATCATTAAACGTTTCCTTCAACCAAAGCAACACTTGCCTTTTCCTGGTGCCTGGTGGCCACCAGCGATATGGCCAGGCCCATACGTTCCGCTCGGCCGACTCGTCCAATCCGGTGGACGTAGTTCTGCTTGTCGTCGGGCAACGTCACGTTGATGACGAAGGGCACGCCTTTGATGTCAATGCCTCGAGCAGCGACGTCAGTGCAGATGAGGTGTCGGACCTACGCACGTGAGCGTTCAGGCTGTTGCCACGGGAACGAGGAGGGGTAAGCTTTTTCATGTCGCTCTAATTTGCATGCGGTCAAACGGCGTTCAGCATGTTCAAACAATGGTCCATAGTCTCCAGGCAATAATACCTCAGTGAGTGCGAAGCGCTGCTGTAAACACGGACAGCCATTGCTGACGCATAACGAGGCCATCGCTGTGTTTGTGATGTGACGTCATTGTTTTGTGCTGTGACATCAGTGGATTTGTGCTGTGACTGGATTGTGTTTTGGGCTGTGACTTCATCGCTTTATGGTGTGACATCATTGTATTTATGCTGTGACGTCATTCAGTCTCGCTTATGAGGTATGACGAAGTTTGAGCAGCTTCGAAGGGTCATTTTGGATGTTTGAATATACGGCGCGAAAAAAACTTTCAAGCTTTCTTGTCAACGCTTTCCCAGATGTCATAAACAACTAACTGCGCAGCTGCAGCCGAGTGTGACTTAGCGAGAGGAAAAAGCGCAAATGCTCTTTGGATGGAACTAAGTTTTTTTGGGCGTTCTTGCCAGAAAGCAAAACGAAGAACACGATGGAAAACCCGGAAACGAAGGCAAAGCATAACCGTAGTTGCTTGNTAACACATTGAAACGAATCTATCAAAACAGTAAAAATTGCCGCAGTGAGAATAAAACGCACAACTCACAGTCCCTTTTTTAAACTTCTCGAGATTGCTTCTCCTCTCGGGGGGTTTCCGATCGCTGTGCAGACACACGCACGAGAAGGGGTGGCCGGGTTTGGTGGGTCCTCCCCCGTGGAAGGCGAAATATCGCTCCATGTTGTCGCAGTCGAGCTTGGTTCGGCAGAAGATGATCGACTGCTCCATCTTGTGCTCCCGGATGGCGCGGACACAATACTCGCCTGTGACGTCACAAGCAGAGCAAGCTATTGACTATTTTGTACCACGCGAATGTTTCCGTTGACGATCATCGAATACCAAAGGGATTAGTTTTCAGTTTAACACCAAAGATACGCCTGGAAATGGTGAAACTGGAGGTTTGCGAAGCGACCAGTTCACCGAAACATACATGACACGGTCATTAGGCTGCTTTGGTCAACATAGAAAAACCGCTGCCATCTTGCACTAACCAGAAAAGTTTCAGTTCAGTTTCATTTATACTTGGTCTCTGTACTCCTTTCGGAGTGTGACGAGTGGTCTGCGGCGCCCATGTCCGCTTACTTGCGCCGTGGACCACGCGACAACTTTCTCAGTGAATGCTGCACTGGTGGCGAGTCAGTGACACCACCGCGCGTGAACCGTTCCGTGCATTCGACCCTCAACACCGAGCACGAGGCTGGACAGGCCACAAGTACCGTTTTTATGTCTTCGGTATGACCC
>JGI24158J21664_10000361_pt1 | contig 39498 bp, 23 predicted proteins | sample Ectturendosymbi3_FD_21664 | JGI IMG/M metagenome (IMG submission 21664) | reverse complement strand
CTGCTCATGGATATCCACTGGGCCTTTCTCCCGACACATCGAATAACTACCGAACGAAGGACATTTTACCACGGATTTGGCGAAGCAACTGGATTTTTTTTTAGAAGTGACATCGTACCAAAATTCACACACGCAACACGATTGCATTAGCAGCTGACAAGTATTTCCTGGTGAGCGGTAACCACTGAAGCAGGCCAGAGTTGTTCACATGAAAAGCACTAAAACAATGGTCCAGAAACGTGTCGTACGTTCCATCGGTTTCCTGACGTTTCGCAAAACAATTAATAGCGCAACTAGGGAGACATATATTTTCTGGCGCTCAAAGTGGTCTTTTCGGCAACGGGGCGTAAGCGTCGATGAAAACTAAAAAAGATTACCGTGAACTCCCCGTCGAGCGAGTCCGGGAACTCCGAAAGCGATTGGCGGACTTGGGTCTTGTACCGGTAGCTTTGCTTGGCCAAGACGCCTTTGAAATCTTCTTCCGTGGCGGCGTCCATCAGCTCATGGCGGAATGAGGAGTTGCACATCATCGACGAGAATGTTCGTCCGATCTCGACTGCGTTTTTGGTGAATTTCTGAAGGAAAACGGGAGAAAGTGAAAGGATGTCGGTTGAAAGACTAATTTCTCTGCAATCTTAGCTTCCACTTTCAGGATGTTGCAGAAGAGAAATGAAAAATCAATTGCTGTTGATGCACGGTTGTTCCAACTTACTGCGAGCCTGTTTCAACCAGCGGGTAATTCCATCACACACAGCATACTTCAGAGAATTAATTACAACGCAGTAAAGCTACGGTATTTTCGCCAACGTTTCTTTTCACCCAACGCACCACGTGGTGCAGAATTAAAGAACGGGAGCTTCGTTTGTCACGAGCGCTCAAGCAAAAACCTATAAGTCTACGGCAGCTCTGAACAAATAGCATCCCAGCTTTCACCACGTTTTGTCTAGAGTTCAGTTGGACACCAAGAAAAAATGCATACCAGCACTTGGCACAATAACCAACGGCACAAAAACGACAGTTCTAACATAACGCCTAAACGGCTAGGAGTACGTAGCCTCCAAAATTCTTGGAAAATGAAAGCGATACCTATTTGAGCCCACGCCACGCCATACCTCCTTCTTAGGAGCGATTACTGCCAAGACAAACTGAACCTCCTCGCACTTGAAACCCAAGTTGAGAGGATGACGCAGTCGAGCGATGCCCACGTGACTCTTCTTGAGCATTGGCAAGGAACACCTTTACAGAAGTTGTGCTGTTTCAGGGCATGTGCACGATGCCCATTGTTCACATTCATCACATACGTTTGAAACAGTCATGTCAGCCGTAACTTCCACGTACAGTATGTCATAGGAGTGACGTCAGTTTTACCGTCGCGTGCTGAGAAACGCGCACGATAATGAGGCGGATGTGCAGTCAGTCTATTGATAGGTTCTCCGTGCTCGATATAAACTCGATATAAAAACTGCTGCAGTTTGAGAAAAAGTTTTTATGGAAGGTGGTGGGTTATCTAAGTTATGCTTCAATAGGGAGGTCGTACTACCGCTGCTTTAAGGTCAGCTTTATTGAAAATCGCAACTGTTGAACAGTTTGTGGAGGAACCATGTCTGGCAGTTGGACTACTGGCGTCTGCGCAACACGCACACCATCACGCTTTAACGTTAAGTTCTGACGTACAAAGCAGTGACCCATGTTTCCTCGTAGTCGGCTCCTTCGGGCTTGTATGAAACACCTTGGATGGTTTCTCGTAGTTGGTCGACAGCAGCCACTGAAACGCATGCATCGTTGCGTCTAAGAAATTAATTGCTCTTTAAATCAGACGACTTGCTAGCTAAGAGCCCTTCACTGCCTCAGGCATAGCCGCCGAACTAGTAAACAACAAAAAAGTCGAAAAAAAGTTTCCACAGCAGTCACAAGCATCACTGCACGATTTAACAGCGCGCGGCATGCTGCAAATTCTTTCCCAAGCGTGAATAGTTCTGCTGCAAAAACAAGTCGGTCTCGCTGCAGCGAGAAACTCACGCGACTCCTGGTGCTGCTCCTGAAAGGTAAAAAACTGCTTTCCAGCTTCGGCGGCGATCTTTTCGTCGACATCCAAGTCCTTTTGCAGCTTGGTTAGCAAAGCGTCAATGATTTGATCCAAGCCTGTGGCAACACAATGCCCACTGTAAGGATGTTTTGGGCAGCAAAGAATTCGACTGGCGGCTCGTCTGCGGACGCCTGACAATAGCGTGGACGATTTTCGAACAATCGGTAAAACGCTGCGGTATGTTCATAGTCGTGCGTCTGCGCAACAAGCGTTTTCAACCTTCCCTGCTTTTGAACAAGTCGCGCGTCACGGCCGCGAAGATCTCTTGTGGATTATTATGGGCGGTCTGGCACGGAAAGCGATTCCTGCATGCAACCTGCTTAATGTGCATTCGAGAGAACTTGCGTTTTTCCATGATGCTGTTGGTTGGCAGAAGTTGGGTCATGCGCCAATCAACTCCAAAGATTGCAATAATTACTTGTACCAAGAAGAGGTTGCTCCGGCTTTGCTAGCCAGCCCTGCTTCGAAAAATTATTTTCCCAGAGATGGATGGCAGAAAGAAACAGCAAGAGCAACCAGTCATGCCGTTGACGTTGGCTGGCTGTAAGTCAACCGCGTCGCGCAGCGTACGCGGTCGTTTTTGCCTTTTTTCCGCGTATTTTTCCGCGCTGCAAAGGCAACTATAAAGGCTGCCGCGTATTGGACGCGCGGCGCTTCAATTTTTTTCTACACTTCTTCGAAAATTTTATTCGGCAAAAGTTTCTTTTCACGAAATCCCTCTTTCGTTAAACGTTTTGCCGCTTCACACGTGGTCAGCCAACCATGGTGCAAAATAAGCTTGCATGAATGAGTTGCTGTTCAGATTCAGATCAGCGGTAAGAAGAAAACAAGCGTTGGGCCTCGTGTGGGATCGGCCATACATGACTATGTTAGACTATGTTTAGAGTTGAAGCTTGGGATTAATTTTGCGTCTAAGGTGAACATTTAAATATTTATCTACACGACGAAGAAATCTAAACCCTTTTTTTTAATCGTGCCTCTGATTCTAACCTCCATTCAGAAAAACAACACGGCCGATTCTGCACAAGAGCCAGAGATCTCTATTGTCACCAGGAATTACCTATTATTAAAGTTTAACGTCCCGTAGGTTCGACCATTTAACGCCATGTGACCGCATGCAGGTGACTTAATCGTCATGTTCGTGCATTCAGACTCAGTAACTTGGCACCAGTGGCTGCGTAACAACCCACTGCTTCTAACAGTTAGCGGGGAAACGTGTCACAGTCGGGTTTTCCGTCCATGTTTGTGGACGGTGCATTGTTAAGCTTCAATTGGAAAGAACGTTTTAGCTTGTAACAAAGACGTTGCTCTGTTGAGCCTGTAGCCAACATTGAAGCGGTGATTTACAGCAGGCAAATGTTGTTGGTAGGTTTAACGTAAGATTAAAGTGATACTGAGTGAGCTGGAGCAATTTTGTCTGATTGTAAAGTAAGATAGCTTACTGGATGGGTACGAGAGTCTATATCGGTCTCTTGCACAATCGGCAGTATTGTATTCCCGATTGGAGGTTATAGACTACGCAGCTGAGGGGCAAAAAGGGAACTTTGACCAACTAGGGAGTTTCAGCTCATTCTTTCTTTTTCAGTTTAAAACAAAAATTTGAGCAAAAAATCATTGCAGCTAGAAGTTTCTCACCCAGAGCTCACGTGATCGAGGTCTCCGAGCGAATGAAATAAGCAATGAGTGTAACGTTTGCATTTTTATCGTGAACTCGGAACACGACGTCAACTTACTGGGATAGTGGACATCAAGAAGGACGACAGGCTGCACGAGAAATTTTTCCAAGTCCCTGCTTGCTCTGATTTCATCTCGAAAATTTTTAAGGGGAAGAGTCTGCAAAGTCAGAAGCATAAGCATCGTTATTTCTTATAAAAGATACCAAATTTCAAACTGAATGTGAATATCAAATATTACTGTTTAAGGAAAATGTGGATAGGACGTATAGTTACTGCACCGCATTAGTCGNCAAACTTCGTAGAGGAATGAGGTGTTTAGCAATCCGCCGCTAAGCCGCTTTCTGTGTTTGGTGTTGTCTTGTATACATTTTACACAAAAATCTATCACTACGTTAAGCTAAAAGTGTAAACAAAAGCTAAGTTGCTGCATTCTATTCGCACCTCAGCACTGCATTAAGACATAAAACAAGGCATCATCACAGTTAAACCCAGCACTGCATTTCATGACATCCTGAGCGACAGTTGGTTTCACGAGCTAAATTTTGACTAATGTTTACGGCATGCGATATCACTGATAGGTTTATAGTATAGAGATCTTTAACCACCACGCTGAAAACATTCGTAGTGGCGTGGTTGCTGAGGAGCTTGTTTACATCCACTAAAGCAGGAAAGCAGGGTGGAGACCAACAGTGCTCGATATGCTCAACAACCGATTTTATGAATACCAGAAAATCCTGGGTAGGGAGTAAAAACGTAAAATGAGCACTCACGGCAAAAACACGCGAGTTTACGCATCGCGCGACTTTTATTGTTGTTTGCTCTTTGCTGCAGTTTCGTTTGCGGTTTTTGATCATTTTTGCTTGCACGTGGGGTATCGTTACGCAAGTGTTTTTTGCTGTTGCGTCCAAAATTAATATAGCAGCTCGTACAAGCTCTTTACCTTTCGGATCTTGAGAACCAATTCGCGGTGGCAATACTCCTCGATATCTGAAAACAACAGCGTTCGAAATATAACCACGTTCGAATAAAGTTTGTCTAAATTCACAAAAGTAAAGTTGTGTGGCAACTTCGACAATTACTTTAAAGATGGCATCAAATCACGATTTATTATTGTTTCTCCGCAAAAATACCATTTATCTAGAATGAAAACATCTGTGTCGCTTTCTTTAATGTATTGGTCCGAAATTGTGAAAAGTTGAAATCTCTTTCACACTTTCAATACCAAAATATCCTGTTCTCTTTCAATATGCTACTTGATTCTTCATTCATGTTGGCTTCATTTTTCTGTAGTTTTGTGTATAAGTGCCTCTTTCTGTAGTACCCTTCACCCTTCAAAGTGCTTTCCCCACCTTTGTACATACCCACCCATGCTTTCCACTGTTTTGCTTTATCAACTTTTGTCTGATGTTTAATTACATTTTGTCACTTCGTTTTACTCTTCACCTGAAACGTCTTCAATATCGTATTGCTTTATGCCAACAATAGGGCTGGCTAAGTAGTTGACTCATACCGAATAAGTAGTTAGCACCATTTCACACAATTCCTTCAATCTTTGTTTGTTTCTCTCCTTTTTTTCAGTAGAATGCCATCAATTTTTCTGCTCTTTGGTGCTTTGTTCGTTGTTCTTTTTATTACAGTTCTGTTAATTGTTGGTTTGAGCCACCAAACCCCTACCGCCTTACCACTGACCAATGACAAAATGTACATCAAAAATAAATGAATAAATGCTACGCAGCGGTTTGTTTCGGAAAGGTGTTGCTGCAAACAGGCAATACGGTGCGAACAGGCAATTTCGTGTAACTAAACAGGATGCTGAACTGGAACGGATGCTCACATACGCTAAGCGAGCTAGGACGACCTTGGGAGGTCATACAGCAAGACCTTGCTGATGTCGAATGACCAAAGACAGTGACATGGTGCATGGAAATGAAGCACAATGCAGCAAACTAACCAAGAGAGTTTATGAAAAAAAAAACACAAGCACCTCACGCCCCCATACAGGCTTGAACCTGTGCAATACGCTAATAGAAAATATGCCCTATTTGTGCGATCTGGGAAAGATCAAAACAGTTTCAGGTGATGTTTGTCGTGCAGGCTCAATGAACAGTGGTTGCAAAATGAAAACCCAGATGCAAAAGGCTCTCGGTATGAAACACCAGTCGGCTCTTTACTGAACTGGTTCTTGTCAGTGACGGAGTGAAACAGTTGTTTGGCGGCTTACTTAAATACAGGCCTTCCGCGGCGGACTGAACTTACCGCGGCAAATCGGTGTCTGCCGCGGCCTACTAAAATTCAGGTCCACCTTACGGGGACCACGTCCTACCGCAGCCCACTACAACACAGGTCTACCACAACTGAACATTGGAGTGTACAGCGGCTGCCACGGACTTCATGAAAGTTTACAGCAAAGCATCCTCGGAAGGTAATTTACGACAGTTTAAAAGATCTCTTTTGCCACTGTCAGCAGAGACATGACATTCTGCTGGGAGAATTGTGAAAATGTTACGGTATGGTATTAGATTATTTCATAGCTGGAGTCAGACAGCGGGGTTTGGGGAATTAAACTCCGCTAAAGCCGCGGTGGGCCTGTAGCTTAATAAACCAGTTGCTTGGGCCGATACCCAATTTGCAGGGTCCGGCTGCTACAGCAAATCACAGGTTTTCGGCAAGCAGCAGCAACAGTGCGACGAAAACCACAAACATGAAACCACAGCTGACTTCAGTCAAGTTCAGCTGCACACCCATCACGCAGTCATATAAAACCTTCAATCTGCGATCTTCCAATATTAAGGGGTCTAGAGAAATCAATCGAGGTATCATCTCAGTATTCAGTCAAAGCGCCACGTGGGAGGCACGCGATGAACACCCATCAATAACAACCACAACCGCAAACACAACAGATCACAGTGCGATGTTTTATATTTTTGAAGGGAGTAGACAAGTAGGAATAACTTTCTTCAACCGTCACTGAACAAAAAGCAAACCGCGCCTTAAGCACGCTACTGAGCCACGTTTCAAACAGCAGAAAACTGATTCAATAAATACGATGCCTCGATTATCAGCATCAAAGATCAAATCTGCTTGAGTTAATACCACTTAAACAGTCGCAACAAAATTCATGAAAATCAATGGACGCTTGCAAAAAAGTTGTGTGGACAAAAATTCTGAAGCAGAAATGCATGAGAACTGAAATATTAGCCTTATGCCAGTTTCAGTCTCGAATTTGCCTGTAGCTGTAAACTCGTTTTACGGGAAAGCTGACAAGAAAAGATACACCACACCAATCTAACATCAACAAACATCAGCTCAATTAATGTGGTTTTCCTCCGCCTGCCAAAATCTGAACAAAAACTATTTCAATCGTCATGAAAAATCGTGTTAAACCACATACGTACACTAGTCGGATCGCCTTCTTTTCAACCACTCACCATGCAGATTGTCGCGCGACATTTTTCGGCGGGCATTTGCGCTGTGGCTGCTAGGCCGTCCGCCCAGATGGCCGCCGCTGTCCATAGCAATAACTTTCATTTCAGTCACGTCATTGACCTGCTCAGTCAGGTGTTCGGCGCTGACGATGTCATCGTAGTTAACGCTCTGACTGGTCGACAACTCGCGTGACCTGGAAAGAAGGGCTGCCTGCAGTGACGCCGTCACAGACTGCGAGGTCGTGGGTGCATCGTGAAAGACAGGCGCCAACTGACTAGATCGTCTAAAAATTCTTGAACGAACTTGCTTGCCAATTACAAAAGCCTGGACCATTTTCCACTATTGCAAAAAATTATGTGCAGTTACTCAAAACCGCAACAAAATTGATAGTGACAGCATCCGCCACAGCGTGAAGGTCGATAAATTTTTAACTTTCTTTTGTTGGTAACCGGAGAAGTTAGAACAGCGGGCTCGGCCCATGGCGATTTGGGCACATCTCTTCACAACCACGCACAAAATATCAAAATCAGTACCGTGCAACTGGAAAATAAACGGACATTTTTTGCTGAATCCTGTGTTTCCTGACCATAAACAGTCACTGTAATGTGAAATAAAACCCCGTTGCAACTAAAAAAAAATTTTGCTAGGCAAAACGACGTCTTTCTTGTACTGTTGGTCCTGATTCGATTGTTCTACACTAGACTGCACAACGCGCCAGATGACTTTAAACCGAAGAAACACACCTGCTGCTGTGACCTTCGCGCCACTCTTTGTTAGATGAATTTCCCATCGAAATTTGTCATGCCCGAGTTGCCTACAACTTTAAAGTGATTGCCACCTGCTCATGAAACTTGCATACTGTGGCAAATGAACGAAAGGGAACAAAGACCGCGGCGCGTACATGCTTTAGCGGAAGCACCACTGGTGACTCAATCCATCTGGCGCGTCATTAATGACAACAATTTTCTGGTGTGCAGCAAACGGGTAGCAACGACGCTCAGCCACACCTGAGTAACCACAAACACGTTGTGACCAAGAGAATGCCCAGAAAATCTGAATGCGTTTGGTCTGTAATGCGCGGCCGTTTAAAAATTTTATGGATCCGTTATGCACTCCGAGGTAAGGGCACAGTCTGTTCTTTTCTTCTGACTTTCAGCACGCAACGAGTCAGCCGTTCGTGCTTAATAGACACAAAAGCAAAGGAAACAAAATTATTTCTCCACGTTGTTCGCAATTAGTGCATAAAATCAGATTAACGCACAATGAAAGTCAATGCCAATCGTCAGATGTCAGCGTAAGGGCCGTTGCTTTTGGTGTATTAAAATTCACCCAAGCTATGAGTTTGCAAGGTTTGCTTAAATACCAGTGTGAGCAACAGAAACATACGAAATGGATTGGACTTTTTGCACTACGAGGATTTCCACGCTTAACCAAAGTTTGTCACTACTAAACATCAGCAACCGTTCAAGTCTTGAAGTCAGCGCTGTACATGGTATTGAAAAAATGCAAAAAATCGTGTAGCTGTAGCGAAGCAATGAACCGCGGCATAAATTCTACCGTGAAGTACCATCAACTCCTCATTCAAGCACATAACACCGAACAAACGTGACTTGAACTACACCAGTCTATATTCGGCAACAGCAAGACACTTACATTTTACTATCAATGCGAAAACGACGAGCACGTTCCTTCATGTCTTCGGTGATGCCTTTCTCCAGGACAACGACGTCTTGCCCGCTTGTTTCCGACGGGGTGTCATTTTCGAACACACGATTGTAATAATCGTGTTGCCCCGCAGTTCCGTTACCTGTTCATGCACGCGCAATCAGCATTTGCAGTATTCTTCAGGAAACGGTGGAGTGAAGTCTACATCTGGACGTCTGGACTAATGCAGCACTGCTAGGATACCGAGTTTATACTATATGCAGAAACAAGTGGACTCAAAGCCTGTCAGGAAAATTTTCGACGGATGAGTGAAACATTTCAGCGTATTTGGACCTTATACACATGTAACAGTCTATCATATCAAAACCACACATCTGCACAACATACTTAAGTCATTCGACATGATCGATTTGGTCGATAAGCTTGCAAGCTGTTTTACGTAAGATCAGTCGCAGAAAACTTTTTCTTCTTTCGTTTGAAAACCGACCGTTGATTTCTACTGAGATCGTGGGGTGACGGCATATACGCTAGGAAACCTGAGGAAAAACGTATCAGCTTGTCAAAACTGGGAGATGAAGAATACTGCGCGTACGGAATAAAACTGGGAAGAGCGCCAAGGTACGGTCAGGCGCGTCGTAGCGTCCACCGAACTCTGAAATCACACAGCATTGTCGAAAGCAAAGCTTAAAAAAGCGGCGATGATGGTCTTTTAAATGTTTTCCAATGGTTTTATTTGCAAAACAACTATATCTACGGGTAGTCTAACACTGATCATGACAATGAAATGTCCTTTTCTTGATTGAGTTGAAACTGTGGTTGAATAGCGAAAGCGGATTTTAAAAAAATCGGCCAATATTCGACAAGACAAACCAAGAACAGGAATCCGTCACATTAAACCCGTTGGTGAATAAACCGAAGTGTGATTTTGACGAAAGTGTTGGGTTACAGCTTAGTTACGCGTTACCGGATTTTAACAAAATGCATAAACTACATTTTCACAACAAATCATATACAGACGCAGAGTTATTGAAAAAACATACATGTAAATCATACCCCGATATGCGCGGGTGATATTCCCAATAAAAATTGGGAATGTTCTCAATTCATCGAGAATGCAGCAAAGAAAATATGCCTCTGCTGTATGGCTGCTTGGAACTCAAACACCGACATAAGGGTGGGGCTCTGGTCCTCCTCCTGGCTACCCTATGTAAGCAACCTTAAGTTCTAGGGGCACTATAGGTAGATGGAATTCTCGTTAGCATTTAATTCATAAGAACTCACCCACGGGAACCCAAGGTTTCATACCTACGGTAAAAGTAAAGTGCATTAGTGTGAAGGAATCAATGAATAACTGGCGCGTCGTGGAACATGCGGATGAATTTAATGTTGAAAGTAATCCCATCGGTGTCATCCGATCTTGGCTGATTATTCGCTTTTTTACTAATTTTGAGTTCCGCCAGACAGGAAAGTAAAAATGCATCGCCGGGACCAAGGCCACGGTAAGACAAATATTCAAACATGCGCTGTTGTACAATAATCAGCAGAAAATCTTTGGTTGAGCACAATTCAGTTCCCAAATGTTCCTTAGAAATTACTTGCATAGCATACCCATTAACACTATTGTGGCGTTAAAGTACAGTATTTCCTCTTTTAATTTTTAGGTTTACCAAGCGGTGGTTCCAAACTCTTTTTGGTTGATGACACTCTTCATACGAATGGAGGCTTGCGGTGCCTTTTTCAAATAATTGAAGTCTGGTGTGTCTCTCGTAAAACCTTTGAGAAAGTCTTTTAGACTCATTTATTTAATATGTACTACGATTTCGCGCCACTTGGCTGAGCGAAGACAAATTCAGGCAAGATTTCGCTATGCATCACGTAGTCAGATGGGAGTCTTTTGCAAAGATCTTTCAGTCAAGGCTTTTCTGCTAACTGTTTTTTCCCTAGTGGGAGAAAGTCACCACCGCCTGCCCTTATCAGCTGTTAACATTGTGCGAGTTTTATCAAGAATCTGGTAGCCTCACGTGAAGCTTTATGGTTTCCCGAACAGGAAAAACATTTACAAAAGAAAAAGATTTTCAGGTTTAAAAAGCAACGCAAAAACCCTACAATTCAATTTTACGAAAGTCACGTTGTAAGTACTCCATACTCCACTACGTTTACTAAACACAAAGGCTGTGCGACAATCGTGTCAGAAAAACGATCGCTCATAACGAATACTACGCACGACGTGCCACTAAGCTCAGGGACTTAAAGCATTTAAATAACTTTTCCAAAACGCCAAACAACATCAGCAAGCTGTTTAAAGTACTTACAGGTACTTTACACAAACGGTTCTGTTGCACCCGTAAAATAAAAACGGGAACGCTTATTGATATGACTGTTGCCCAGGTTGCGTTTCGGAAATGTACGCTTCGTGCTTTTCTCACAGCACAACCACCATACTTTCCAGACTACCTCCTGAAATGCAAAGCAGTTCCACAAACAAGATGAGTTCGCACTGTAAGGTCTCAACACATCGCTTTGTTACGCAACAAAGTGTGGATGAAACCGAACCCGAGTTTTACAGTGAATGCCCTCATAAACATGATAATCACAGGTAAAGCAATCAGAAAGACATGGTTGGTTATTTTTAAGCTGTTTCTCTACACGTCATTATAAACCGCGTTGCAGCTTTACCGCTCAACCTTTAAAAATTGCGCTTTGAGGACTTGGGTAGTGCTGGTCTTCTATGACAAAAGACCAGCACTTTCCAACGTCAACTGGAAACTTTAAAACTGTCTAATCTAAATCCTTGACAGTCTGGAAACACGAATCGAGCACTTGACATTAAGTGCAAAACGTACTTAACAATTGTCTGATGTAGGAATGTTGCTCTGCTTAGAGCTTGGGAACTGCCTGATGTGGAAAGCTGTTTCCGCTCGATTTCAACAGTGCGCATACCTACTGGCAACTTTGTATGGAGTGCCGACAACACCAACTAAGCAGCAACATTTAGATTTGTGCCATTTTGTTTGGCAACTTGCAGTAAAGTTCACTTCGATTCACTTGAATGTCCAGAAACTTCAACACGGGAGACAAAGCAACATGGTCCTGAGGTGCAGTGCGAGCTAAATCGAAACTGTCAGCTTAGATCAGTAGCCGTTCTGCAGTAGACACTCTTGTTTGCCACGGTGGTTGCTTGCTTGCATTACAATTGCGCATTACCTTCACACAACTGCATGTTGCCTGTTTCTGTACCTGCGTGGGTTGTAACGCATTTCAAACGACGCACACAGAAAGCGGGAGGACGTGTTATGACGCAACGTTTCCCATAAACCTGTGACGAGGATCGACAACTCACAAGCACAAAAATTTACACATGTACTGTAGATCTAGGTGGGAGGTGTTTTGCTCAGAAATTCATTTCTGTACCAACGGTAATTTGTCCTTGACTGCAGCGCAAGGTTTCTAAACGTCAGAATTTGCAACAGACTACGAACAAAGCCGAAAACGCGTTAAATGATAGAATAAACTATTACATCTAATGCCATAGCAATGAGTCACATGTATCTGCATCCACAGAGCGATTAAACTTACAATCAAACATCTAATAAGACGAAAGCACGTCAGATGCAATTCATCTCACTGCTGTTGAAAAACGAAAATTATTTGCTACATTCTAGCAGTCATGCAAGCTAGTCTATAGCTAACTTCTCATGGGCTTTTTTAGTAACAAACACATTTTTCCAATATTATATCCTACGGCGCCAAGCAGCCTACAGTTGCTGCAAGCTAAAACCTCGTGTAAGAACGACTGGCTTTCGACTTTATGCCACCAGTCCGAGCCGCCTTCACGTTCAGAATCCTGGCAACAGCAATCTCGACGAAAGAGCAGAATCAATCTGCCGAAGTACCTGAGCTGCTAGATGCATGCATTAGCTGCAAGCGTGTGACTTCCGACAACCAACATTGCTGTAACAGCGCTGACCAACAAGACTGAACAGCAGCGGACGATTGCGGATTTTCATATGAAGCGGCTTGCGTCATTTTTTTCCTAGTGCATTTTTTCTTTTTTAAATCAAAACTCTTTTCTGTTCCGGCCAAAACGTGTCAGAAAAGCTGAAAAAGAGCTCAGGATCAACACCAGATTAGCCCGTGTTAGTCGAACGTGCCTGCTGCAATGTACTGCTCCGCGCTGAGCACAAACAGCGGCAATTCATATCCCCAAACATAGAGAAATATAGAGTAATAACATCACATTATTTTAAAGCCTCGCTTTAGCAGTATCAGTGGTTCAAAAATCATTCCATTGCATCATAAACCTTGGCAGTTGTAGCTTGGCAATTTTTCGTGCCCAGCTGAAATCAAGCGAACTCCTATGGAATTTACTGCAAACGGTTTATCCGAGGCACGACTATTTTCAGTCAAGTACTTCGTTTACAATAACGGTTTATCCAAATGCAATCTCCACCCCAGTCACCCAGTGCGACCCAAATCATAAATTAATATTCCAGATAACATATTTTACATGTGGCTGACAGTGAATGAAAATTCTGGACATAAAACGAAGCAGTTTCTGCTGCACCTAAAATGAATTCTAATGAAATCATCGAAAAACACAAGCACCCAGTGCGACCCAAATCATAAATGAATATTCCAGATAACATATTTTACATGTGGCTGACAGTGAATAAAAATTCTGGACATAAAACGAAGCAGTTTCTGCTGCACCTAAAATGAATTCTAATGAAATCATCGAAAAACACAAGCACTCGACAGCACGTTTTTGTTTATACAAACATTTTGAAACAAAAATACCGATTTTGGTATTCATTGCACGATGTCTTTTTTCAAGCAGTGCAACAGCACTTATGCTTCAATATGTGGAAGGCGGTGGAGTCGTTCCAGATTGCTGCGCAGTGCGTTTTGAAGAAACACCCCATTGACAGAGCACCGGTCAGTTACTTGCAATCACCGGTGCACGTGTATCGTTTAGGAAATCAGCTCCACGCATGACTTTCTGTAGCGCTCTTCCTACGGGTAGTACAGTTTTGTATCTTCAATCAAACCGGCTACTGAATTGTCCGATGCTTGTTATTTAGCCTACCCATTTCGGCTCACCTTTCTTTCAACTTACCTTTGCAAACCTTGTCCCTAGCATTTGCGTACCTGTCTGTAACTGTTGCTGCACGTTTCGCTAAAGGTGGTGCGAATCACCTCCACATTCGAGTCGGACTTAAGGTAAGGCCTGCCGAGGGCAAAAACGTACTTCAAGTGATCACATAGAAATTAGAAAGGCGGCTAATAAGCGGATTGCGTGCAAGGGCCGTGTGAGGCAAACTATTCAGCAGATGGATCCGACGATGTCTGACAATGATGATGAAAGCTGGGTTGCAAAAATCGTTCAAAGAGCCGCAGAAAAACAATTTCGAAACAAAATTTATTAGCTTTATGGAATTACCTGTTTTCGATTGCACTTCCAATAAATGTTCTGCTCGATCTGAAGGCGATACAGTACTAAAATTGTGGTTTTTGCCTTGTTGCTTTGAACTGATGCACATCGCAATACTGAGGCAAACCCAAATCAGACACGCTGTCATCTTCCTGCATTTGCACAAAAATCAAAATACTGTTTTTTATAATATACAGTATATTTTTTATAAATTTCTATGATTTGTATAATTTTCAAGAAAACGTTCTTAATGATTATATTAGCAATGTTTTTCAACTGTTATTAATGAGCTCCAAGCGTTCATACAAATAGTTTGTTTTATTTGCGTATAGATTGCTATAAACATACAAAACGAAACCAAAATTTACGGCTTCAAAAATGCCACTTTGCTATAAGTTATATCTCATCAATTGGGCAAAATGTGCCATTTCTTCCCAGTGCCTAAAATCATAGAGTTTTCCATAATACCACACATGGAGGTAACTTGTTTTTGCCAGAGACAATACTTTTCAAGTAATGTCATCGTTTTGCTTTACCGTGTGAAGAGTCATTTAGCAATCTCGAAGTGCTTGTGAGTAGATATGAATAATAAAATCTAAAAGATGGAACAAGTGTCAAGAAAAGACCTTTGTGCTTTCCAAAGCTGTGAATCAAAAAAGTTAACTTGAGAAAGTGCAACTGCCTCGTGTTTCCAAACACCTGTTTGTGTCAAAATGGTAAAAACACTTGAAACTAATCAGCAAGCAAACTTCAGGTCATGTGCCTTTCTGAATCATTCCAATCGCTTTTTATTTCAGCCTGACCAAAGCCGTTGCTTGAGAACCTTGTCACTTGACCGAGAGAACAAAGGCACAATTTCTGTTTTTCGGTTCAGTTTCATAAAATTGGTTTCCATCTTCATTCTCTGCGGGATGTTTGCACTCAGATTTTTCGGTCCAAAAATGTTGTCTGAATTTGATATCGAAAACGCAATCAGCACCGCTATTTTTTTCTGAAACGGCAATAATTTCATGTCCTTAAAAGTAAACAAAGCATGGGATATTCTGTATCAACATGCATCAAATCCACTCCAGTTTCCTCATCACTATAGTAATGTGCAAACTGCCGAGGGTGTTGAAAGTTAAAGTAGTTTTTGAAATATTCTCTATCTCTTCGATTTCGATTCTTTTAAACGTGGGATGACCAAAAACTTTTGACGCACCCCTTTTTGCGAAGATGAAGGTACTCGGTAAAGACTGCAAGGTGCTCGCTGTTGCCAACACTCGGCTTAGCAGCAACTTTTTTAAATAATCCGGTTGCAGCGCATCAGGGAGTGATCGAATAAACTGATTGCTCTCGATATATTCCAGACGGCTTGGCAGTTGCAAACATGGCAAAGTACAATTTTGCAAGTGACTTGTTTGCAGTAACATATACGACTAACTGAACATGCCATCGCGACTCGCACCTACGGAAGCTGGTAGAGGGTGAACACAAGGCATATAAAGTGTTTTGCCACCACCGCCGGCAGAGCATAAACTTGTCAACCGTTATTGGGCAGCCGGTTTTCGTAAATACAAACCAGGATTTTAAAAACCTTCAAAAACATGGTAACGGTAAGTGAGCTTCAACAATCAAGTATAATGATAGCTTAGGAAAAGCAACCAAATGAGACAAACTGATCAATACTGCATAACCTTGAAAGAGGCAGTGAGTGCCTTGTTGATGACTTTCAATGACCTAAGTGCCTTATCTCACACAACGCAGTTCTGGCTAGTACGGGAAAGCATCTTTTCAAAAGTCCTTTTGTTTCAAGCATGCTGTCAGTACCCTCAGATACATGGTCGCCAGCTTTATTCGAGAAACATTCGCCAGTTTCATATTCGAAACAAGTATGAAAAACTTAGTTTTACTGACATGCTTTACTGTGAAATTTAAGCTGCTTTTCTATAAAAAAATGGTGCAAAATATTTCTGTGGCAAAACTTTCAACTGTTTTTTCTGTCACAGTTCGATTTCCGTTGAACTTCCCAAGTGCAAGTAGCTCACAGTTGGAGAACAATTTACCGTACATTGGTTAAGTTGTGGCTCCCAATCTGGATACACATGTTAACAGAACAGAAAATGTTGTCGATGAATTGTTTAAATCTGCTGAAATTAACCAAATAAGATAATTTCTTTGGCACTAAATTGTCTGTAGCAGTGCATAGCAATAAACTTGTTTCACATAGATACATTAAATAGCCGAGATCCAGATCGTTTATAAGCAAATCTGGTTCCACTTCCAAAGGCATGATGGGCTGTTGTTTTGTAGAGTAACGGCGGAAATCGACTGCCTACAATTCGCTGTGGATTAAAAAGCATAGGTTTTTCAGCTTATACTGAGTGTTACAAGAACGGTTTTTATAGCGCATGTCAAACGCACAGCAGACGAGAGCGTGCTGGCAGGTGTGCGAGTGCAAAGTGGGAGCGGTGGCGGCATCTTAATGAGATAAATTTGGCGCAGAAGTTTTAAGCAGGAACTGTGCAAAACTGCTAAGTCTCTTTGCAAATCTTGCAGAAGTGAAGGTCTGCAACAGCAAGCTCACAAGTTTCTTCACTGCCTCGCATAAATTTCGTTGAATGAGATTAATGCGGCTTGGCCCGAGCGCAGCAACAAAACGACGATTTGTAGAAAAAACGCATGTAAACATGCACATTCCTCAAAACCGTGCTTGATTTGTTTGTTACACTAACAGAATATAGTTTCTGAATTTTTCTGAAAATGGCTATGGCACTCCATTAATCACCAGATCACCACACATGAAAGTTGTTCTGGAACAAAGCACAAAATCGTTATTAGCTTTGAAGGGTGAAGATTTAACTATTCCATTTCAGACTACAGTGTCAAGGGATAATAAACTCTTAGACCAAAAAAGGTCGTAAGAATTGATAACATTACTGCTGCAGGCAAGTTAATCCACTGAAGAGTTAATGCTTTATAAAACTTTGCCAACCATTTCCAATAAATTTGTGCCCATGCTGATGTCCTCCGAAAGCTTTGTACATCATTGATAACTCATTGAAACGTCTTTCTGCTTAGATACTCTAGATGTTACTAATATACTATTACAACTGATAAAACGATTCTATTTGAATAAGATTTCAAGACTGAGGATGCCTAGAGTAACGTGAAATCGATTTCCTCTTAAAACAAAGTACTGATAGACCCGACTGCGTCATCTAGGTGGGGACTAATTACTTGATAAAAGGTGTTTCAAATGTCGCAGTGCATTCCTGTATCCCTGTGGATTTGTATGCACATCTTGATACAGGCACCATGCCTGACACAAACATTATAATGATATTTTTTTAATCAATAGAAAAGCAATTATAAATACAAGATGTCCTTGTCTTTTTTCTATGTACAAGGATATTTTTGACTCTTGAATCTACAGGTATTAAAACACTCGGGGGGATGGGGCCGGCATTTTGTAAGTGCTATAAATTTTAAACTATTTCAAAAAATTGACCTATGTGGGCCGGTTTAAACGCCATTAATTGAAGAAGGTATTGTTAATGGGTATCATCCAAAAGTAAATCTCATAGGCCGTGCCAACACTGTAGAATCGGGTAGCGACCCAAAATCCTTCAAGCAAGTGTGTGCATCGTTCAGAAAGCTTCAAAACGTGTGTCATTCATTTCATACGCAACCTTATCACAGCGACCAAAATCAGCTATTTCATTCAAAACTTTAGAAAATTCCCACAAACTGTTGGGAGACACTTAGCTTAAAAACCGAAGGTTTTGAGTGTCCCGGCATTGCGAGCCTATCTGTTGGGGTAGTAGTTTAAATAAATCTATGCCAATAACGCACCTCAGTGCTGTTAATCAATGCTATCAATTAGATTCAATTACAAATGGCTAAATGCTAGTCGATATTTTCTTTATTGCATGGAAAATTGAGTAAAAATAGGTAGACTCAGGTACGCTACCGGTGCACGCCGAAAAAAATTAAGCTAAATAAATTATTCAAAAATAATTCCTGGGCTAATTTGTGAAATAACATTTTTGAAAGTAAGTCAAATTGCAAAAGACAGTAATTGTCATTTAAAAATACGACCGTTTGTCACCTGTTGTAGCTAAAGAACAAATAATGAAAGTTTGATTCCAAGTCTCGAAAAGTAGGTACGGAACAATGGATGCAGCCATAAGAAATGATGAAGTCGATGCCGTATGAAGTAAGCTTACAAGAGTAAAACTTCCAAATACAAAGCTTGCAAACATTTGTTTCAGTTAGTGACGTATATACGCAGAAGATTGAAAAGTGCTGAGAATAAGTTTGGCGTGAAATTACGAAACGTTTGTTATGTGAAGCGTTCAAAACGAACGAACAAACAGCAGTAGATTTGTGTTTTTTTATAAATCCATAAAAATGAAATCTCGTCTGCGCAGAGCGTGAGCTGAGCACTCAAGGAGATTTGCAAACTTAACAAAAAAAGCATTGTAATTTGAATTCCCCAAAAATGTGGCAAACGCAAACTTATCAAGAGCCTAACTATCATGGAATGTGTAAGAAAATTTTATCCTAACGCCCCCTGCGGCGCTGAACAGAAGGCTTTTCCCTAACGCGAACGTCAAATCGTCGGAAGACTCCGGTACTGCAGAAAAGGATCTTTCCGAGTCGTTTCACGCTTCAATGCCTTGTTTTACAACATACCTGCCACGCAAAAGGGCATTTCAGGCTCAGCAGCAGTTCCTGTCTCTACACAAGAGACCAACAAAAAGTTCTCCATCGCAAGCGCCATGAGCACAAAAGACCAGGTCGCACAATAGACATCTCCAGTGTTTTCTTAAGGTGTTTTGAGAGACCGAAGCTTCTGCTCAAATTTTTCCAACGGTCTCTCAAAATACCGTAGAAACTCGCTTTGCGACCACCTCCAAAATACACTAGAACCTCACTTTATGGTCATCTCGGTATTCAGATAAAGTAGTTGCGATCTCTCAAAATGTCTTAACGGTCACCAAAGTCAAACCTTCAAAAAACCGTGGACATCTCGATAAAAATTGTATGATTTCAAACCTGTCATATTCATTATTATCATCAACAACTCACTACCAGTGAACCTAATTCCTGCTGTAGATGAACCTGTTAGAGTGGCCTACACAACCTGTATATTTTTAAGATATGCGGTGAGTCTCTTGTCCAAACAAGGTATTGTTTCCTTTCTAGTGTCAAACACTGGCCTCTTCACCGAAGCAAGCATTGTGTTCCTTTCTGTTATGTATTGCTTTATTTTTTCTATGATCAATAATGGAACTCTTACTTTGGGTTATATCTCTGCAGGTAATGACAAGAACATGATGGTTCTTCAACAGCCTTGTCATCTCCAAGTTTCTCAAAAACTCGTCTTTATTAGCTGTGAAACATAATCAACAACAATTTTCAACGTTTTCAACAACCAAATCATTTCAGTACTTCCATGGACCAAACGTTGTTACAAATAAAAATCTTTTCATGCGACTTTTGGAACCAACAAAGTAAATCTGCTTAAACCTCATAAACATACCATGCAACACGCAGTTACTTGTGCTGTTATCACCAGCCAAAAATTTCCCGCGAAGAGATTTATCTTCTCTGAGCTGGATAATATACGTGATAGTTCACCGGAGATAGAGGGTTTCAAATTGACCCATTTTTCTTCTTGCTCCTGTGAGAGAACAATGTTTGGTACAGCTTACAAGGTTTATGTAGATTTCAGTTCAAAATCAATTCAGATTTTTAGTCGGCAAGGTGACCTTCGTGACGCAGTCATGCATCCATGCGTGCAAACCTTGGGCTGCTCCTGAAAGCGTCCTGTGCATGAGTTGTTTACAGGTGATCCGGTGTCAGTTGAGAACGCGGTCATGCAATTGTTAAAAGCTTGCGGTTCTGAAAAACGTTTTGAAGCAGATTTTAAGATACTATATTAGTACGAGCCATTTCTTGAAAATATAAAGACGTTTATTCGTGATTGACCTTTTCGTTCTTTGAGAGTTCAGTTGTGGAAACAAGATGATCGTGTTTGCAAAACCGGCGATTAAAGTTAGATGCTTTATTGATACTGACAATAATTTCCAGACACTGAGGCTTGGATTTTTTACTTTCTCTGTTACTGATTGAAACAAGGGCCAAAATATCTCTCCGAGCATAATCTCGTTTTGCTGTTGGTATAATTATTTTATTCATTAAATAAAAAATGTAAAACACTGAGAAAACACTGAAAGATAGTGGTATTCGTCGTGTGGCGCAAATGCAAGTTTCAACAAGGTTTGCAACTGGCACTGTAATAAGAATTGAACAAGCTGTCCAACGTTCGTTACACGCAACTTAAATCCATTTCTGAAGATAAAAGCTAAAGTCCTTGCTCCGTATGTACATAGAGGGTAGTTTGATCTTTTTAATTTCTTGCTGTGGTTAACATCAATCAGCACATCTTGAACAAAGTACGTGAACGGCAAACATTTGGCGTATACTGGACTTTCATTAGTTTTGAATTTCGAAATGAGCTCCATAGTTTTCGTGCGAACATCTTGCTTTTAAAACTATTTCACTCATTTCACTTTGAAGCAAACGTGAGGTTTTTGCTGTTGCTCTAATAACGTTTTTCACGTTGAAGAGCAAAAACAGGTCTAAAGGGCCACTGCATGCCATTAGGATAAGCAGTAATTGTTTGCGTCAAACGGAATTTCATCTTCTTTTGCTCCGCAGTTTGTTTACAGGCAACAGGCCGCTTACGATTTCATCACCTCGTCCACATTTCATCAGACATTAATTGCTTAAGCTATTGGTCGCGTCGCGGTGTCAAGTGGACATGTTGTGCGTAAAATTTTCGCTTACAAGAAAACACTTATCCTTCAGACATCAAGCGGTGATTCATTCCGAAATGTAAATTTTTGTTTCGGCGGAGACGTTTGATCAAGCGAGACCTGTGCGATCATATCCATGTGCGTGTCATAAAGGGCTGTGATGCACTGATTTACGCAACAGTGCAGCGACTGCAGCGCACGTGACGTCGCACATGTCTGAGGTTGTTGACGCCATGCCGCCATGGCTGTAAACTATTAACTCGTGCGAGGATGTCACCGTCTTGGTTTCTGGACCTTTCCGCCACTGCCACGTGTGCCTGGTTGATGGGCGTTTCGCCATTTTAAAGCCACTTGTTGCTTGTAACGACACTGTTTGGCTGATTGTGCGTTGCTGCACGTCGGGCATCGCAGCATCTTTTGGTCACTGGCGTGGCTCTAGTCTCGTTGCAGTCGCAGCTATTTGTTTGTTTCTAAGATTGCATTCTTGCACATGCTCATGTGGTGATAATTTCTTGTTTTTACCGCCACTTGCTGTAAGCGCTTGTTGCATGCAGCCGCCGCCCGTGGGTGCGCCGAACGCGCTGATACAAATCACTCCGCAGCATAATCCGTTTTCTTTTAACAATGAAGATGAAAACTTTCCAGAAAAGAACGAAATTTCGTAGCGACTGTCACTGCTTTCGCGAAAACGCGGATTGTTTTTTTCAATATGCTGTTGTCTGCTTCTTTGGAGATGAGCGGCATGTTGCGGTGGCGAACGCGCGCTTCGCCGTCCTTGCTGAGGTTTCTTTTTCGAAGAACACGGAGGGCTTTGTTGACGACAGCAGCTTAGTGGAATAGGGCCTGCCTCTAGATCAGAGATGGCCAATCTGTTTGACCAGAGGGCCGGATTTGCGACTGCCTGGCAACCAGAGGGTCGGATGCGGTTCGATTTACGCAATCTATGTTAAATACGTTGTTAAAATATACTGTTCTACAATAATAACAACCACATCACACCACTTTGTTTACACTTTTAAAGCGCTGCTTGCAGCTCAGTGCTGCTGCGGCAGAGAAGTCAACAAGAGATGGACAGCAGCCAATGCTCTTGCACTGCTGTCCACAGTCGGAAACGTGGTGCTTGAAAAAATGTGCACGGTGTTTGTCGGGCCGGATTAAACCGGTCGGCGGGCCGGATGCGGTCGTAGTTTGGCCACCCCTGCTCTAGATCAAAGATTGGCTGTTCGATCCACGACAACTGGGTGATTTGCTGTGGTACTCTTTGAGCAAGAGCGTTCACCTCAAGCTCCCTGGAAAGCATGCAGCGAATTCAGACTTTGGCCAGGCAGCCAGTTGTCGTCAGCGAAACAAATTGCAAAAAAGATTAAGCTTTTATTTTCAAGAAATTGAGCTCAACACACACAAGTTTATGGTAAGAAAAAACAAATTATCCAGACCTTCAGAATATCAGGAAATACCAAAAATCCTGAGCAAGTGCCTAAAAGCAACGATTATTGTAGATGGAAGAAACAATTCATTACTTCACATCAGCGCTGCAGAAACAGTGAAGCGTTTCTAAGCACTGAATTACTATTGCACCATTGCACACAAGCCGATAACGATTGATGAACTGTTTTCGATCATGGTCATAGCGTAATGCAACGGGACATGGGGATCCGAAGGGGATGGCAAGGGTCTTGTCCCCATTTTAAAATTTGATATTTTCCTCTTAAATTTTTAGCAATCAAGGTTGTTCTCTGAGTTTCGACAGGTTAAAATGAAAATTCACTACTGTTGCCCCCTGGAAAAAATCCTTTTGTCTATCCCTGGAAAAATCCAATCTTGACCCCCTTAGAAAAAATCTTTCGGATGCCCATGTAGCAAGGAATATAATATTGGGCCAAAACTCATTCTGAGAATGGCAACCGGTCCCGGGGAATAAAACAGGTCCTGGCGGCGGATGTTTCCCAGAAGAATTTCCTGAGGCACTTCATCCTGAAACCCCTTACAAAAAGTAAAACAACGCTATGATGTTCAGCTATTTAGCAAATATACCTTGAAAGTGGAACTGTTTCAAAACATTTGACAGGAATGTCGAGTTGTATAACTTTTTTGCTTAATCTGAATCAAGCCAGAATTATAAGGTTGGAAACTTCAGACTTTGCTCAAATAGCTATTGACGCTTGGTAAACTCTTGGGAGTGAAACTTTAAAAATATGGCTTTTATATTTTTTCTAATCAGTAAAACACATCGCTTCTATTCAGATTTCTGGAAAGTTGACCTGTGGACGCCACCATCACTCAACCTCAGAAAGTACCTTTTCATGTAGCTTAAACTATTTCCATAAACAGCGATGAACTTTCTTGACGAAGCGTTGCAAAGTTTAAACACATTAAACATAAATAATGACTAAATGTTAATCAACCCTGTTCGTGACGTCAACGATATTTTTGTTTAGACACAGAAATCGCTACTCCAAAAGCATAGATTTACGCCGTATAGACCACGTTATTCTTATTCCAAAAATGTCACAGAGGCTTATCACGTTTGGTGGGTTTGTTTGGGCTCATGCTGTGACGTGTTTTTCCTATGCGGTTTCTACGTATTTCCTTGAAAGCCATGCTGCTTACGAAGATGCCAAACGAACCGTGCATAATTGTTCGGTTTCTTTTTACAAAAAAAGAAAAACACAAGTGCGAACTTGGTCTTCCAGCAGGTAAAGGTCGCCGCCCTATTTAAAACTATTTAATCATGCGCGCAACTTAGGAAAAGATGGCATGTTGCAGAACCAGCCAACAGGATAACAATAATAAAATTCTTTTTCTCAACTGTTATAAAATGAAGATAGATTCGCTTGGCTCATCTTCATGCACGATGGTGAGCGCAGATGCAGCAACAAGACCCATGTTGCTACATCGATCAAGATTACGCAAACCACCAACACGAGCTCAGTTGCGCAATGTCAATCGCTTTGCACTGCGGTATTACGCACAGGCTTAAAATATTTTGTCTACAGTGGTATTCTAACTCTTATAAACCCCACCTTATGTGGATACCTATCGAATTTCTTACACCAGTTTTTTTAAGGTGTTTTAGGGAGCCGATTCGGGTGCCTAGAATTGAAAATCGGGTCCCTAGAATCAGAGAAAATCACCATCGAGTCCCTAGAATCAAAGAAAATCGGGTCCCTAGAATCAGAGAAATCGGGTCCCTACAGGTTCATATGGGGTACCTAACATTTTCCTTAAAAAAAACCTGCACTGTGCAAAATCTATAAACATACACGGCTTGCCAAATTACATTTGCTAAACGTTTCGCGACGCGGAATATGTGAGGATATGACTTAACTTGCGTATGAGTTTTCGTAGCAAAAAAACTGCGAGCTGTTATCAAGCTTAAAACTCAAATCTTTTGCTATTGACTTTTGCATGAAAACTCCAGTTGTCTCATACACGTATTTAAAATGCATTGTACTGAAATCGCAAAGGTCTGCTTGATTTGACTTAAGTTGCATAGATAGATGATATGGTTTTTACTTGGTTTTTGATAAATTTACAGCAGTGTTCAGATAAAACATTGTGGCAAAGCATCCAAAAAGCGTCATATAGACATTTTTGAAAATTAAAACCATTTAAAACTGATGAACGCGTCAAGTGTAATGGTCAAGTAGTGGTGCTATAAACACAAGAAGCAAGTTCAGTAGAAAAATGTTTCACGTCGCCCAAAGTTTTATTAAGGACGAAATTGCATACCAGATTAGAATGAATGCAATGATTTTCCCGTTTGCAGAACTACTTACGTTATTTCTGCAAAAATTTTCCAGATTCGGCTCTAGTGCCAAGTGCGTTTATTGTGACTTAGTAAATTTGGCTTGGTAAGCCGAAACGGGTTTTTGCTGTGTTTTTGCTTTATCGTTTTATACTGCCAGTGGAAAGCAAGTCTGTTCTGCAACGTTAGCCAATCACATAAATATCCGGAGGCCAAATGTTTCGCGAGAAGAGCAGATCCGTTTGTGCTGAATGGAAACTCAGGAGGAGCTTAGTTCTACTGGTAAGCTCGGTGTGCTTCTTGTTCTTGAAAACAAGTGTTTGAACAATGGCTGTACAGACAAAACCAAACGAAAGATGCACCTTACATTTCTACAGTAACTGATCTTTCTGAGGAAAAACGTACTCTAAAACAGCCATTTAACAACAATTTAAGTAGGTTTATTTGATTACAAATTATATTTCCTCATATTCTGGTCCTTCTGGGTAGTGTTATGTACTACTATTTAAAACCAATGTTTTTCAACCGCGCCATTTTCTGAACTGCGCAACCTCTCAAAACTGTTTTGTGTTGCGTTTGTGCGTTTTTAAATGTGTCATCATTCTGGGCGTGTAAAACTTGTTTGCATCGAGATTTTCAAAACTTTTTGAAGCCCTTCGTCTTCCCGGGTTCAAAAGTAGGCTACTCTGGTTGGAATCACTAACCTGTAGACGTAGAGTGTAGAACATACTTTTTAAAAGCATGAGCTACTGGCGTAAGATGCAGAAACAAAAAAGGAACATGTTGAACGGAAGGCCGTAACCAAAAAGAAAACCATGTCCAGAATTGGCAAAATGAATAGCTCCGCTCTTACGGCAGCCGAGAAGCCAGTGCATGGCAGTATATTTGTCACAAGCTCGGAGACAAACACTACTAAACAAGCAGCAGTACAATTTGCAATAGGACAATGCAGTGATAATACAGTCTTCTGTGAAAAGCTTATAACAATTAAGACAAAAACTTGTACAATTCTTTGAAGTTACCTTGAAGGTGTACAAATGGAAGAAGCTCTCAAACCACGCAAATTGCTATGCGATATTATTTGGTGGAAACATTCTTCCCTGACGAGTCTATCAGCAGAACACGCAGCTGGAAAGCACATCATTCAACAACAGACAACAATGGCAGAAGAACATGAGAGCTTGTCTGCAGGAAGTTATTGTTTGACATTAAACAACTTTGTGCCAAGCATCCGATTATTCTGCAAGAAACTTGTCTGGTAAAGCAATCCCTGCACAAGCTGATGGACATCAATGATGGCCACTTTGCCCGTAGAACAGCTGAGGTGCATTACGAACATGCTGGAATAACAACTGGTAGACCCTACATGTTGGGACAGGTATTTTACGAAGTAAAAAGGTAAAAGCGAAGACACTTATGAATCAAGACGAAAGTATGTACGGCTGGATGGATGTTTAAATTCAATCTAATTAAATTTGTAAATACTAGGCCGTAGCTACATTGAGGCAAATCAGGCACTTGCCTCGGTAAACTTTATGTAATGCTGCAACAAAACGTTTTTGTAACGCTAAATCAAATCATGTTATATTGTGTGGCTGCTTTAAAAAGTGCAGTACTGCAGCTACACTGTGTTGCAACCACCGGAGATTCTACCAGCCTAGATTATAAAGGCAGGATGTTAGGCTTCCACAAAATGTATTCGATAACATACCAAACCGGTGACGTAATTAACATATTTGCCTCGGTAAAAATTTGACCCTGACGACGGCCATGAAATATGTAGGCCTACATGCCTTACTATTGTGAAGCTACTTATGATGAATACCTGATGTACATGAGTAAGATTTCAACACTGCTCTATGCACTTAATAGCCAGATGTGTTGATTGTGGGTGACTTCAATGCCTGCCTCAATAACATGTTTGGTCCCCTGTTGTATCGTTTCTACCTAGAACTTGGCTTGAGTCGATCAGATGAGATCATGCTCCCAGCTGCATGATTCTTTTACCTATGTAAGTGATGCCCATGAAGTTAGTTTCCCAGCTAGTTGGATCATCATGTATCCTCCAAGTGAGCCCCCAAATAACTAGCAGCAGGTGGATCTCACAAATGCCTTTGCCTGAGGGGCTTATCCATCGTGGCAATCGTATGTGCAATAACCGAAAACACATCGGCATGTTAGTCGAAATATATAGCAATAGGCAACCTGTGACAAAAGTTTAAGACTACTTACCATTTTTGACATGTCTGCTTGTGAAGCGATGCGCATCTTCATCCAACTTTTTTATCTGCTCACTTTGCTTGTCTGGTGCTTTTCACAAATCTCAATTTTTCTCCCACCACGTAATGCTTCTGTATGACTATTAGCGAGTGCAGTAGTTAATGGTGCCTTGTTTCAGTATTCGTTCTTCACCAACTAATTCCTTTCTTGCGAAACGTTGAGCATTTGTGCACATTTGTGTTCTTTCAATTGACATGAAATGGACCTTGTGTCTGAGACAAACACGTAAATATTCTCAACCAAAACCTGTAAAAATAAGTTTATCTGAACTAAGAACAAGTGCGTGTGAATTCAGGCAGATAGCCATAAGATGTGTGGAAAGGATGTGGACTGGATCTCAAATTTTGCCGAAAAAACGGATTAGGGCATGATTCCAGTTTTTTGCTTTATTCTAAGTGCAGGGTATCAAATTAGAAATTACAGTGACAGCAACCAATGCATATATATGTGTTCTTTTTCAGGTCTGATAAACGAACTTAGTGGTAGTTTGTGTGATGTAACTTGTCTGCAGATCAGGATGGCTTACTGAAAATCAGAAAACCTTTGGGATCAGCACAGTACCACATCTAGTTGATTCTGACCGAATCGGATAAGGATTAAAAAAACATATCCGCACGTCTCTGCTAACCAGACGATCCTTGTAAATTGACTGCATTATTTTTGTTTTGTGGTCTAATTTGACCAATCTCGCATGTGGACTTCATACCACGTTAGCTAAGGCGCTAAGCATGCTAGCCCATTTAGCAAAATTAGCACCCTGACCAGATGGTTCGTTGGCTATGATCTTGAATTACCAGTGTTAAGCAAATGTTTTACGTAACAAGCCAGTGAAGCAACAAAATATTTATGCCAACTGTGGCGGCCTCTCATTCGTCATCACGAGGTTTCCGGTCGCTTGCACAAGTTTCGAAAAAGTGCACAGGAATTTTGTGGTTTTAGCAGCATTCAACACCGCTGCGGTGTTTGCAGCTTTTACCAGTGATAAAGCTATATATTTTATCACCAAACGACTCCCAATTGCAGATGCAACAGCCTACCATTCGATTTGTAATTAATTTGTAACTTGCAAAACACACAAGTGAGCTGGTAGCTAATGTCTAACTTCCAATCGTTTGCAGTGCATGGTAATTTGCAATGTGTGCTAACAGTAGCAATAATTACAACCGTTGCCAAGCCACAAGATTGCAAGGTGAAAGCCAGACACTGCGTTCTTTTGAGTTTAAATGTTGCTATATGGTAAATCGGCAAACTTATTATGGAGTTCTATAAGAGAATGCCTTACTCCTAAAAACCTTATTTACGAACACTCACCTCGTGTTTTCAAGTTTTGAGTTGTTGTTGGCAAATTTATATGCAACAAGACACATTTGTGTACTTCATCAATACTGTCGCTTCAGAAAATCACCTAAACAATTTCAGATAAGATCACGAACACACAACGCACTGAAGAAAACTACCTACAGTACTTTTTATCCACCATTGAATTAATTTACAACAATAGTCTCCAGTGAAATCCCAATCTGTTTTTCTACAATTATTCACTTGCAACTCTTGCAGTATCTTGCATGAATTACATGCCAATCAGGGGCGTAACGAGGTTAGATGGCGCCCGGGACAATAAGCAAGTTTGGCGCCCCCATGTTCGAACCCGAAGGTCTATCGGAAGCAAATATGCTGTTGAAGAAAGTACTTGCGACATTGTTGGGACTTTTAGGCGACCCCCAGTGATTCAGCGCCCGGGGAGTTGCGCCCCCTTTCCCCCCTCGTTACGCCTCTGATGCCAATCACATGAAAAACACAAGAATGCGGTGCAGGGTTAGAAATAGCGGGGAAGTAGGATAGCTTAACAAATGTTGAAACTTATGTTTCCTTGTAAAAAGATGTTTATTCTTTTGAATTTTGGTTACTAGACCTTCAACAGCGCAGAGAGATAAATTGCTGCATCATGAACCGCACCTCCACTAGAAAGCTAATTTTGGCTCATCTGACTTGTAGTTTTTCAAGCCACAGTGCAAAGTTTTCTGCAGTTCCTGTATAAGTATTGAGCAGCTTGTAAGCAAGAGCTTCACTTGGATCGGCTATATTTGTCGTCAATATTTCGAAACGACTTTCATAAGTGCAAAAGTTTGAAGCTACTGTGAAAACCATAAAATTTTTAATCGGTTTACTATATATGAAAAAATCCTAGTGGTCGGATGGAATTTGATCCATTCTCATAAAATTGCGCGAAATTTATGTAAATTTTTATTAAATCGCTCTTCATTGAATGCATCTCTGAAAAAACTTCCTTTAAATATATAAATCGAAATAAACATTCCTTGCAAGTGTGTTTCCATAGTACATGGACGCTGGACACCAGGTTGGTGACTGTCAGTGAGTGAACGTTTTAAAATTTTTTCATGGGTGAAACGTTTGGCTCACTGCTGCTGAGCTCTCAAATTACTTTTTAAGACATATTTGACGCAGTAAACAGATTCAGACAAAAATGGTGTTGTATTTGCATCTACCGCTGTGCGTGCTGTGCATTTAAGACAAGTAGCGCGCACACGAAAATCCCGTAACGGCTCCAACGCTTTTGCCTGCTTCCCGTGCGTAGACCTCTCCGACTTCTCACACTTGGCCGCACAGATTAAAATCTCTGATTCGTTCGGGATGTTTGGCAAATGACCACAGAGCATCCGATCGTGAGCAGAGTTAGAACCAATGTGTACCAAATAAACAAATACTCTGCTGCCCGAAAACACGACATCGATTTTTGCATTTTAGTTGCGGCACGAAGTGCCTGTGGGATGAAAAAAACTATGCAAATACCATATTTGAGTTTTTATGCGCTTGTACTAATTTGTTATATGTACCAATTGCTTTATGGGCTCACGCAGTATATAACTGGAACCAATTCAGTCATAAGGTTCTTCAGAGTTGCAAATGTGCAGCGCAGCTTTAGGTGACATTTTATTTGATTTGGTTACGGTCTTTTCAAAGACATGCGTTATAAGTTTAAAATTGCAGTGGATAGTTTGTGTAGAAGACCATATTATAATCGACAACAGCCAAAATTTTTCTTCGTATATGCGTGTATAACTGCGTTATTGCTGAAGTAGAGACGTTTCTGCCTGCAATCAACAGAGGTTTTCTCCAATCACCACAAAGAGGAAAGACATGTCTCAAAACTAGTAGAGGGTTGAAAATTAATAGCTTACCGTACAAGTAACGACTTCAAGACAAATTTCCGCTTGTAAAGGAAGATTAAACGCCAGGTAGAATTGTATGATTGTCAGCTTCGTCGACTGACAACTAAGTTATGCAGAATCATAACAAACAGAAACCGCAAACACACTTTGCGTCACGCTGACCAAGATCTCTGGCGACACAAAGGGTCCAGAGCAAATTAACCCAGGTGCAGCGCAAAACAGGCGGAGGAAGTTTGTTTTGAAATAAAAATGCTCTGAATGGTTTGGAACCTTTTGAAGTAATTTACGCCCGTGAACAAATCTAGCACTGCTCGGAATTAGTCAACAGCTGGTAACCTTTTATTGGTTTTGCCGCGTGTGTCCTTTAGAAAAGAGTGATAGCTTGTTTTAAAAAACAATTACTGTTCTCAGCAGTGTGTATGTCAATGGCATGAAATATTGTTTGTCAGGCATCCGTTTTGCCTCTTATTTTGTGCGAAAAGTTCGCTTTTGTTCCAAAGACTGTGGTAAAAAGGAATACCAACGGTGATGCCAGACGTATACTCCAATAAAATAGGAGAAATCTGTGGTAGAGAGCAGGGCAAACTAGCTCACACAAATCATTTTTTAACTAATATTAAGTAAAAGTTAGTTTTGATCAGCCTTTATTAATTCTAGTTCGATGGAATAGCCTTGCCTACACTGACGCTGGGTAGAAGATTCCCAGGCAAGAGGGCAGGAGCATGGCACAGTGGATCTTCAAAAGTGAAAACCCGATCGAAAGGTCTGGTTATCGGTTCACAACTGTGGGCTTTCAACGGTTAGACTGTTGGCAGGTTACATACCCTCTGCAGCAGCACAGTCGAAAACTCAGCTCTAGGGTTCTTTTATTTTCAACTGTTGTTTTCCCAAACCTTTAACAAGTTATAAATGGTGTTGCTTACTAGATGACCGCCATGATCGTTCATCAATCCAGTATGACACAGTGACAATCTTCGTTTACATTGATCAATTCTGTAGTCATTGTGTTTTCATTTATTCTGAATTACACTGACAATTGGTTGCTTCTTCGCATGATGGCTTTTTGTATTGTTTCTGTTTATTAGGTGAGTCATATCAAACAATAAACCAATTAATCAAACCAGCTTCTCTTGAAGAAAAAATTTGATAATTAAATCTGTAAAGTTCCACTTCTTTAAAAATTCGTCCTTTACAAGCAATTAGACAATTGTCAGCGATTTGCTCGTTGGCAATATCGAATATCAAAATACTGTATTATCAAATAACATTAAAGAGAATAGCCCATGTTCGTCAGTGGTTAATCCACATAGAGTACAAGATTGTTGGGATTGTTGTGTGAGTGCGGAGTCTGACTGGCGGTCAATAGTAAAGATCAAATGGATAAAGAAAATTCAAAGTTAATTTCTTTAGCTTACTATAGTGCTACTTACACCTTTCTTTTATCTAAATGTGCTTATTTCTTGATAACTTCCTAATTCAAAATTTTTGTGCTCATCGCTGCACTGATATAACTTATGAAGATTTTACCTGCTTTGGTTTTAGGATTTTTTTCTGTTTTTATTGCTTTTTGAAAAAACGTGAGCGATAAAAATAAAAGCATATTTCTTTTGATGTTAATATTTTCTGTTTTTCATATTTTATACAGCTATTTTCTGTTACCTGCTCATTTCATTTCTGCTCCTAGATATTTTTACCGAAGTTTTTGTCAAAACGGAAACCAGTGCCAAGTGGTTATCGAATTGTACAGTAAGACGTATCAATTTGCTGACACCACCAGCACGTTGTCTTAACATGCCAAGATACAGCACCATTCCCATTTGCAAGTGTCGTATAGTTCAGTTCTCAAGCGTACGACGTTGCGTGAATTTTGGTTGCATTTTCATGAAATGTCAAAATACAGCAAGTGTTTTGTATGGAGGGGTAGGGAAAACAAGACGCCACAGACAGAGAAATAAAAACCATTGCAAATGGAGGTGCACAGAGAAAAGCAATACAGTTTATTCAACACTCTAAAGCTTCTGGCTAAATTAATTTTCTTCAGCAAAAGGCAGATGGAGGAGATAATGTTTCAGAAATACTCTGACCTTTCTCTGCATTTTTCTGAATTGTACGGCGAATTCTGTGCATACTTACATTTAACCAAGAGTGCAGTGCCAAAAAGAAGGGATAATGCTCTACGACAGTAAAAGACATTTTTAGCCGCAGTCGAGAGTCTTAAGCGCTTTTCTATTGAGAATCGCACGTAACGTAAATCAAAAACGCCAACATTTAGATGTCACATCACAAATCAAGGGAGCACTTCTTCCCATGTACCGGTAAATAAAACTAAGTGACAAAGTTCCCTGTCGTTCCTCCGATGACACAGTTGCGGTTATAGTTTTACATTTCTATTTACACAATAGGTCCGCGCTACATATTTTTGATTTATAATGCTGTTTTATCCCCAGGATCTGTGACTTTTCAAGCTACTTTCTTGATTTCTACCAAGCAAATCATGTCATAATCATCTAGTCCTTCGAGGCTGGAATTCAAAATTCACGTCCACGAAAAGAAAAGTATTTTTATGCAAGCCCATATGAGCTTACATATGAGTGCAATAAAGACCAACAGGGCCGTAGTCTAATTGTGTTGAACGTTGAACCTCGCTTATCTGGTCTGGAACCTTGGAAGGAAAGCAGAATTAGTAAAATCACGTCCTGCACCTTCAACTTTCAGCAAGTTTAGCAATGTTGTAAAATATTGATAAAAAGTCATTTAGTCACAGAAAGTGTTGTGAGGAAAGGCTAATATGTGAAAACCTCCATTGTACAAAAAATAAAGAGAGATAATTCCCGTTTAATCGCGAAATCTGTGTTTCTTCAAAGCTATGCACTCAAAACCGATGACGTTCAAGTCCTATCGCAAACATGTTGTGATGACGGTAATATTGCTTATCTGCAGTCACGATATGCTGGTCTCCTAGGGAGGTGCTCATCTTTTGCTATTGCTACAATGCTGCTAGCCATGCAACACCTAAGCAGTGTGATAAGAAATGCTGTTGAGTGTCTTGGAAACAACGATAAGCGCAATATTTGATTTCCTTGAAAGGCTTTATCAAAAAAGAAGCAATAGTTTGGTTGTGTTTTTAAGACTCCATTCCCTTGCTTTGCTGTGACCTTGCGTCCCGCCGGCCGATTACGCCGTATAGTCATATCGCCGCTACATAAAGCAAAATCTTCACGCTTGGCTTGAAATGCATTGCCGTATCGAAATATTGGGAAAAGACGGAAAGCTTGAGAATGCGATGTTATTTCACAAAACTAGCATTTTATCAAGACAACATATAGTCTACTCGCATACAAAGCCTGTAAAAACGACCGGAATTAAGGTTTTGAGATGGTGATGGAAAAAAGCTCCCACTTCAGGGTTTGCATGCAAGGTCGCTGAAACGGGGGCCAGAAGATGACATTGTACTGTATCTAGGCATGCAGGTTTTGAAAGCTCCAGGAAGGTCAGCTACGAAATAGACAAACTTTAGTTCATTAAAGCGAGATCATTTTTAGACCAAACTTCATCAAGATTTTCGTTGCTGATGGAGAAATACTCATCATGTTTGAAATCAACACTTCCGGGATTAACAACTGAAATGTGATACATTTTTTCTGAATAAGAGCTGAAGAAGCCTAGGCGAAACGTATGCTCTGTTAAGATCATAGTGTCTGATTCTGTGTTGTCTGTAATCCTTTCGATTTAGAGTGCATCGAAATGTGAAATTGTTTTGATGACCGTCAGGTGGTTTTCATGAAATATTTATTGGTTTGAAAGGCCATTTATAAGTGCATCTGCAGAAGCACGCAAAGAATCTGTAGTGCCGCTTGTGTCAATTGCCTACACCTTGTCGAAGGGAAACAGCTAGCAATAACTTTGTTTTTTACACAAAAGGAGCATTGAAAAGTAACTTTATTTTGTTTGCGACTAGAATGCTAAGTTATTTTTCTCAATGTTAAGATTTCCATCTAACAAGTTTTAACTAATTTGGTATCAGATGAAAATATAAAAAATTTTTTAGATTACTTTCAAATTTAAAACTTGCCTTTATTCAGGAAAGACAATTTGTATTGTTGACCGTTAGTGAATAATTACCGCATTTGAATGTTACGTGTTTTTGCATCTACGACATAAACACACCCGTGTGTCTTGGCATTATCTACGCAACCTGTTTCATAACGGTGTTCGCTAATTCGCCAAGTTGTTCTTTTTGCATTTTGTTGTAAACACTGGGTTGCTGCAACCAGTGGCGTCACAAGTGCGCGTGACACTTTGGGACAAAGTTGATTTGGGCCCAGCTAAATTATGTATCCTAGATACGTGTCTCCAACTGCGCCACCTGCCGATGGTGTTAGCAAAGCGTTAGAAAAAACACTGACAAAAATTTCCGTGAAATTACGTGAACTACTGAAAATTTCCTTATAAAAGCTGGACAGAATTGGATTGGTCAGCTTTAATAGTTATTCCAACTGTGTTCCTCCACTATCGCTACACGCGTCCACCAATCTTAGCTTGCGCTTTTGCACCCTCTATGACGCTGTGCTCGGGACACGTGTCTCCCTCTGCCACCCTCGGGAAAACGTGCTTGCAATCTTTGCGTTCATACAAAGATATTAACCGCTTATCTAGCAATGTCCTCCATTGCGCTGGTTGTTTCAATATTGTCTTTCCTATACTGATTTTCGTTGCATTTTGCTTTTTATGTCCTTGTTTTTCTAAGAGTCACATTACTCATCGGACGAAAACATTAGCAAGTAGGTTTGTAAATTTATGCCATTGCTCAGTCAAGCGCTGTACAAGTAATGCTCCAATACACCTAGGTCTCTCAAAAAACAAAATGTGAAAATAAAAGCGCACTATGTGGTACTAGGGTTGCCAGATAGCCGGTATTTCACCGGCCTGGCCGGTATTTTACTGCTAATTTAGCGGAGGCCGGTAAAAGCCCGGTATTTTGAAAATCAGTCCCCAAAGCCGGTATTTTGAAAAGAAATAATTTGCCGTAACTTTACAAAGAACTAACGCAGAATTTCTCAAATTATAATGGGTCTACTAGCGAATATTGTCAGGACAGTTCCTTCAGTGAAGTTTATTTGCTGCTGTTGACGCAATCCTTGGTGCGATTTTCACGCCACACACACACCGAAATGTATTCATCCATCCAAAATACGGGCAAATTACTTAAAAAATACTCTTCTCTGTTTCCCTGTGCCGCTTAAGAATTACGACAGAGATTAGATCTGGCACTGTTGACAAAATGGCCGGTATTTTTGCAAAACGCATCTGGCAACCCTATGTGGTACTGGTACATCGTCGAAAAATTATTGTCAATATTCGAACTTCTGAGAGTAATAGCTATCATTCTTTTCGGCCAGAATAGTAAAATGAGTGAATGTCACTTGAATCTTTACTAAAAAATTACATCCAAGTTTTTCGCAAAGTTATTTTATGTTTGTGCAACCTTCGGCGTCCACTAGGCAACTCAACCATACAGGATGCGCACATATACATTCTTTACTCCTGCCGGGCCCAATTTTTTCTCAATGACCTGGCGCTATGACATGAAACATGATTTTTGTGAAAGAACAGTAAGCGCTACTATAGCATGATATCAATTTCTTATACGCAACATTTTACATAAAAAAACGCTTAGTTGTTTTTCCAAGCGTGTTATTGCAAAAAGGCAAATTTTTTCAGGCATTGTTGATTCATGTAATCAATCTAAGTTGTTGGGCGAATGAAAACAAGTTGCCAGTGGAATGAAACGGCAAGGCTAAAATGTCACCACACTTGAGGTGCAAACCAATCAACCTTATCTTTCAGAAACTCGACTTGAGTGATCTTTTGGAACAATGTTTTTGTTCATCACTCCAATTGACGTCATTTGGGGCTTACACAAACGCAGAAAAGGATTTCGGCAGTCGAAAAAGTTTGAAGACCAGTGCTGTGACTTGGATATTTTTAGCTTAGATCGGACTAAAACTATCCACTACAAGTTGTTCGATCAGACAGGTTCATGTGACTTAAATTAGATTCGAAAGACATGTTGCAATTTTAGTCGCATCGAGCTTGGTAAAAATGACTCGGCAAAAGCACCTGTGTATTGTAAGCAAAGAAAAATGTATAAAGAAACGTCAAGTTTCAGGAACACATGTTTGACCAAAATCTATAAGGGTTTCAAGTGGTAAATCATAACGCATAGTCTGTCTTTTTTACAGTACAAATTGGCGATTTCGGCTTGTGTGAGGAACTGTATGGTGATAAATGGTGCGGTAAGTTTCTACCAATAATCCTATGAACTGTTATGGTTCAGTTGCAAGATATCATTTAAGCAACTTAACTATTATACACTGACTGCTAAATGGTTTAAAAACATGTAAAAAATAAGGGGTCTGCTTACTCCAAACACAGCCAAGCCGTTACGGAGTCTGACCTTGGAGCTTTCCTTTCTCACGCGAACTTTCAATCCTGAAATTTTTTCTCGCCCTCATGTTCTCCTGCTGCAAAACCAAGTTTCATCTTTTACTTTTCACGGTTGAGTTAACGTCATATTAAGAGTTAACCCTTCGCAACCTCTTATGCGTCATAATAAACAACATCGTTTTTAGAGTTGGCAAATCACGGTGTTACATAAAGTTGGAACGTAGTAAGTAACACTGTGCCTTATTGGAAACGCAAGCCTAAATAACGCAGATAATCTTGGATTAGTTAGCTGCATAACCTTTCGTTAGTTAGTTCCTTAACATAGCATTCTCTACGAAAATACAAATGAATTCGCGGTGACAATAACGCAAACGTAATTCTTTTGAGGAATAAAAAGCAAAAATCAATGGTTTACCGTATTTTTCGGACCATAAGGCGCACTTAAAATCCTTTAATTTTGTCAAAAATCGAAAATGCCCCTTATAATACGGTGCGCCTAATGTATGGATCTGGTTATGCTTTGGCATCAAGAATCAATTTCATGTGGTAAATGGTGCTATTTATTGAATTGCTAGACACGATTTTATTGTAAACAGACCATCGTGTCACGTATACACCATCAACAAAAGCGATGAGCAACGTATAGAGTAGCTGCCACACAGATCATACAGCTCTAAAGAGGCTCCTGACTACATTGGTGCACACCGAATCAAACCTTCGCACAAATTTTATTTTATTCTAATTGTGTCCAGCGGATTGGGCATGCGTGACAGGTTAAACTCCCTTGTATGTGCGGTAATCCAAGGGTCCGATTAAACTCATTCGTATGTTATCTGAGTTTTGCTTCATTTAATGCGCCTTATAATCCGGTGTGCCTTATGTATGAAAAAAAACAGCTAGCATTCAATTTTTGATGCTGCGCCTTAATCCGGTCCGCCTAATGGTCCGAAAAATACGGTAATCAAAATCAAGTTGGACATTTCGAAAACAACTAATATTGTCGGTCATCTTCCCAAAAACAACTCACTTTGCAATTATTGCATCAGAAACAATCAAAATCAAGAGATTGTCTGCAGTGAAGTTCGAGATGACATGGAAACAGAAACATTTTCTCAACCAGCTTAGTTTTTGTAAGCAGTGCCATGCGGAAGGTTGCCGGAAAGTAAAAAATAAACATTCACCACTGTTGCAGCCAACTGGTGCCGAACTGCGTGGGCCACCGAAAAAAGACAAGAAAATGGAACATCGAAAACGCAAAATCTGAAAGGAGGAAAACAAATGAGAATAAATTAAAGCGCATTTTTTCGATGTAGAGGAATTTCAAGTATTTTGAACAAATATATGCACAAAATCTGACACGTTCGCACTAAAGCAATAGCGCCACCTACTGTAATTTTTCGATTTGAAAAACAGAATAGTATAAAAAATTTTGAGGAATTTCTTCTCTAGGTTTCAAGTAGAGGTTTTAGTTTTTCTCCCTCAAAATTTTCAATAGGTAGGTCTATTGGTTTTATGCTTTTAATAATCGATGCTCTTTTACGAGAGTTTGCAACAAAAGAACAAGACGCTAACCACGCCATTGATTATAACCTGTAAGATTAATGCATTGCAATCGCGGAAATGCACAGAATTTTGACCTATCTCCAAGTCCTTCTGAGCATGTGCTTGTGCGTTTGGATCCCTTTCCTGTCAGGGGTAGGAGGTGCGGACCTCGTTGTTCTTGAAACTGCCAATTGTAGGAAATCAAAGAGTAGTTGCATCTCTACGTACATCCAGTGGGTCGGGTACTTTTTGGCGCCGCCGTTTTAGCGCCGAGCCATTTTGGCACCGAGCTATTTTGACGCTGAGCTGTTTTGGCGCCAGTGCAGAGACTGACAGTGTGTGCAATGAAAATGGATAAAAACATGGATAAAACTTCAATTTACATTGTAATTGTAAGCTAGACCTCGAACATTTTAAGTGGTGCCCATGAGTCAGAGTGTTTTGCGATGTTTAGAATTTACGTCGTTTTTTAATTCGCATCTTCAAAACAGTAGCAATGGGTCACTTTTGCTGCGTTTATCAAAAACTTATAGAGACCCATCGTGGAAAACTTTGGTCTATCCCTCAAGATGCTCAGCCATTTGTGATATTGGCTATGCGCGAAAATGTAAGGAAGATTTTTTAATGATAAGAAAATCACTTCGTTAAAGTCCTAAAAGACAGAAATACACTCAATCGCATCTCGAGACAAATGCAGAGCGTTGGTTGCATCCTTTAAAAAAACAGTTGCCTTCTTGAAAATCATCCGAGCAAGATCGAAATCACGCAGTTCTAGAGACAACGACGTATGCGTAATAGTAATCAAGCAGATTAGCGTTAGCGCCAAACAGTCCCATTCCGCATCCACTGATTCTGAACTTTTACGTCCCTACTTGTTTCCAATTACAAGAAACGAAGCGATACCTGGCGGTTTCGCAAATTCTTTTTTCAGTTTTTAACGCCCTATCATACCCACTTCGCCAAAGTTCCTACACAGGAATGACCTTCTGGCTTCTGCATTTGACATACGGGATAAATGACTGTAAATTTGAAAGTATCTTATCCATAGGCGTACGGGAAGGCATTTTACTGGGGGGACGGAAAAAAATTGCCCTGAAAATAACAATTTGCCCTGAAAGTAACTTTTTTAGTTTAATCCGAATGGGCCTGAAACCTCTTGTAAATCTGTTCTATACAGTTGAATTCGTTTATAACGGCTTC
>JGI24158J21664_10000359_pt1 | contig 39521 bp, 21 predicted proteins | sample Ectturendosymbi3_FD_21664 | JGI IMG/M metagenome (IMG submission 21664) | reverse complement strand
GTCTAGAAATAAGGAACATGTTATTAATTTATTATCAAAGTTTCTGAGTAGTTCATCATAAATAGTTGTAATGGCTAGCTCTGTTGAGTGATTTTCTCTGAAACCATATTGTCTTTTGTCAATTAGATTGTGTTCTATCAAATAAGAGTATACTCTGTGATAAAGAACTTTTTCAAATAACTTTGACAACACTGGAAGAACAGAGATTGGTCAACATTCAGATGAGGAACTTGGGCTATGAACTTTAGGAATTGGAGTGATATGGGCAATTTTCCAGGAGTCCGGGAACTCACTAGTAGTCATGCATTTGTTGAAGAATTTGGACAACCATTCTGACACAGTGCAACTAGTTATTTTCAAAAATTTTGGCCTTCTTAAATTTCAATTGTGTATGGTTTGTGGATCCAACTTTTTTTGAACCAAAGTCCAAAGTACTTCTGAAACTGTATGAAGCTTAAAACTAATCAGTGTACTTTCAAAACAGCTGGCCTAGCCCCTAAACTAAACCTAAAGAAATGGTTTCTCAAAAAATCGCCCCTTGGGGGCGATTTCGAGGGTCAAGGGGACGAATAAAACAGAGGGGTCGATAGGGAGGAAAAGAAACACAAAGGGGGCGAAAACGCTCAGTCATGTGGGTTCTATCGTTTCTCACATCATATTTGGTTGATAAGGGATTTTCGACTATGACCTTAAATGCTCTCAAAGCAAAGAAACCGCCTGTTGATTCATAAGCGAGGTGATCTACGACTGAACCTCACTAAAATGTCTCCCAATGTTTCGAAGCTTTGTTAAGGTCGCCAAGCAGGGCCGGATTTAGCTGATGCGAGGCCCTAGGCTAATCCACTTGTGAGGCCCCCTCTCCCATTGTTACGAGGAAAAATATGGAAAACTGTTAATCAATTTGGGCAAAGCCGAAAATGACTATATTGACGCTCTGGAAGTACGGTCAAGAATTGTAAGTCTTTACTACAGTGCCCCACGATCACTACGCTTGTTGCTGCTTTCGACGAAAAAGCGTTCAATGACACGGAATTGCTGAAATCGTACTTGGCTGGCGGGAACAGGATTATAAATTTTTGCAGGCAAACCAACCGAAAACGTCACAGTTGAATAGTAGACAAAACACATGGCTTACGTTTTTCTTAAGTTTCACATCTGTTTTTAATTATTTGTGCTCAAAAAGCACACACTGCACATATGTGTGGCCGTGGCGGCATAAAGACGTTAAAATAACTCGTTTACCACGGTTGTAGAATTATCTCACACACGAGCAAAACACGTCAAGTAAAACGCACCCTAGTGGTTGCAACTGCCAGGGATCACGATTCGCGTGTTTGTTACTTTTTTCAGACTGCATCGAATCGAACGCAACGAAACCGTCGCGCGAAAGGATGTGAGGTTTAAACCAGAACCGTCGCCAGAAAGTCTTCAATAGGGGGCTTTACATTTGCGCAGGGGGACTTGATATTCTGAAAATTTGATAAAATCACGGATTTATAGTGTTTCATATTTCAATTTGCAGGGGCTGCATGAGCCCACCAATGCTCCCCGTGGCGACGGGACTGGTTTAAACTTCCCTTATGCTGTCATTGTTGAAACACGTATCAAGAAATGAAGAGCTGCAATCATCGAATTACGTAAGGCTGAACAGAGCACAGTAAACAAATAAAAAGGTTTCGTCCTGGCTTTCTTCATAATAAAATCGTCCAGGAATTCATTACAATTTGTTTGCCTTAAGTTTGGTACTTTTCATGCACCGAATGCTTAGTGTGGAACACCTCTCCTGGAACACTGCCACGGTTTAATTCATTTTTAATTGTTTTGAATCTTGAAAGACCTTTCTCCTCAGCAGTTAGTGACCATCAAAATAAGAATCCGCGTAGCTGGATAAACTAAGAACCACTAATCTAAGGCATCAGACCCAAATGTGCTTTTGTCATTTTCTTGCTGTTTCCACATTCTTTGCCTCTTTGGGGAGAAGTTCTGTGGTTGCCAGTTGGCAAAGTGACTTTTGCTTGCTATTCAAGCACTGATTTGCATGGGAGCAGCACAAACTTGCTCAAGTACTCAATAGCAATTTGATTTCTGAATGACTTTGTTAAAGAAAATTAAAATAGAAAAATGTTTTGTTAAAATTTTCAAAATCCAGGGGAGGCCTTGGCCCCCCACAAAGAGATTGTGTTTGTTTACGTTTAAACAGATCGTGCCATGGTTGATTGAGCAGGATGACGTCATAAGCAATGAAGGGGCGCTGAAAATGGATCGTGCCTAGGGCGCTGGAATGGGTTGTGCCAGTGCGTACCGTACTTGACTAAACCAATCACGAAAATTCCTTCCTTCCGCGGATTGCGTCTAATTTATTACCTGCATTTTCGCTCTTACGTTGGTTAGAACGGCCATATTGAGATTCATGGATACTCGTTGAAAGTTTCCATGAATTGAGATTCATGTAAACTTGAAGTTGAAAAAATTAATCTTAAACTTGAGGGTACGACAAGACCCCTGTTCCATCAGAAAACCTCATACATTATAAAAAAAAACGGCAACCTGCCTTCCGGGACTTCCAAAACCCGCCTGAGTTCAAAGTCACCTCTTTACAACGGATCGCCACAGGCCAGCCGCATCTTACAGCTGTGTTCAAATAACGTTCACACTGATCCACAAACGAGTGCGTGCTGTATTCTGTCGACACAGTCCGACGGCGTCAATGCACCTGATCTTAATAATCGACGCACACGCACGACGTCAGTGATTAAAAACCTCGCTCGAAACAGATAGGAGGGTGATTGAAATCTGGATCGGATGACAGTCAGCTTCTTGAAGTGCACGGAACAACAGTGCGTCCAAGCACGTGCACACACACACCAGCGTCCACAAAAAAACACGCCAATCGCACACACGCGTCCACACGAACACCACAAAGCTTGAGTTCTTTAACTCTCCGTGTACAAGCATCAAAGTCGTAATCAACCCGAAAAAAGTTACATGAACAAGTTAGTCAGAAAATGAAACGGCCGAAGAGTTGTTCGCGATAGTTGAGCGGAAATCGAGCGAGACGAACAGAGACACCGCGTCGATAAAATCGTTCTGTATCTGTTCGTTCGGTTCAGCGGGAAACAGCAATGGGCTTCTAAATAAAAGAAATACATCACGTGTTTTGAGGTAGCGCGGCAAGAGGATCGATACGCCACAGGTATAACAATGTCACAAGCAACGGTAAAAGGCGCAGGCGCCGATTTTGCGAGGCACTGTTCACCACGCTGGCGAAAAACAGCTCTGAGGTATCATTTGATGATAAATTAAATCGGAGCGCAAGGCGAAACAGGCGAACGTGATTGGTTTAGGGACAAAAACAGAAACTTGAATGTATACACGAGAGGAACAAGCAAAACGGAAGGTTTCAGTGCATGACCTGAGCGGATGAAATCAGAATAGAATGGATTCCGAGGCTGGTCGGTTCGAGAGGCGCTTTACCGGATGGAGGCGCGTTTGAATAGTGTTCTGAAACAGGTTTGGTCACTTCATCGCGCCTTTTTTTCGCACAGCGGGAACGTGATTCAATCACACTCATAACAAAAAATATAAGGAAAAGTGAATTTCGTTGTCTTGAAATGAAACATATGTCAAACACGAAAACAAGCCGGTAATAGAGAAATTTTTACGTGCAAAGCACGATCTCATGCGAAGCTGAGTTAAGTTAGACGCTTTGACGCACAAGAAAAGCGAAGCCAGAAAGGATGCGAAAAACCAGTTTTTAAGAAAATCCGAACAAACTAAATCGTAAAGAATTCAGATACGTTCACAGTAACAAACTAAACCTGACGCTTTCCCGCAAAACAAAAATTTAAGAACCAGGTTTTGAACGACAAAATCGTCGAGTTTTAACTCATTGCATAATTCGTTTCCACAATACTAGGAAGTGCCTGCCAAGCGGCACTAATTTCGAAAACATCAAGGTATCCTTGATGTATTTCACACTGAACTACCTGTTGGGAAAAAAAGTTTCATGCCAATCTTAGCATATCCAATGTTAACACAGCTATGTCCAACCGAAATGCCTTATTGAGTCAAAATATATGTCACTATCTTGAACAGGATCGCATCTTGAATAACTTACTTTGTTGAAGCGATCGGCAAATTTTTTAAAATAGGAAATCGATTTCACGTAACATTACGTATCGTCACTCCTGACATCTTGAATAAGATTACGTCGCCTTTGTGGAGCCTAGTTACTTGAATACAGATAAGTGCTAGTATGAATCATCGCAAGTGAAGAAAGCAGAGCCCAGTTGCCAGGTTCCTCGAAAGCTTGCAGCAAACCGAGGGCTTTTTGTTGACTTACTTTGTTATTAACGTAAGCGTTCGAATCCAAACTACAATGATAACCAATGATTCGCAGCTCTTGTCACACCGCAACTGTGATGTCATAAGCCAAGAACAGGAAACAGTTTAGCACTAATGAAAGAACAGCGGTCGAAACCAGAAAACGATAAATCAGTTTTATACTGAGGTGTCCATGGACGCATCGAAATACGCCAGTATGCAGTACCGACGTTATGAAGTGGCACTGAAGGCCATTGCATCAAAAATGTCGAACTTAGATTATCAAAATAAGGGCAGGTTGTCATATTGAGCACACACAACAACGAAAACCTTTGCCAAGGCCGGGTAAAACCTCGACTGGGCTGCGGGCTGGACATAGCTGGTCTAACACAAGTTTTCCGATCTTGAAAATATTTCTTCCTAAGTCAGTGACTCGATTGCAAAGACAAAATAGAAGGTAGTCCCTCAATCTTGCCCGGACTTAAAACAGTATAATGTTTGCGTATCTTACGCTGCTAACCAACGAACATATTTACTGGTTTGACGCCTTCGCCGCCTTTAAGGCACATAAATAACAGTTTCACAACCGAAGCAAGGGGCGTCGGTTTCCGAGTCGCGCTAAAATTCTTCACTGAACTTGCTTTGCCAATGACAAGTTTTTCGCTTAATTTCGCAAGTATTTAGGGACGGGCGCAGTCCAAACGCGAGAAAAAATATCAAGCAAATGGATTTTCAAAAGACACACGACCATCGTTGGCCGATAAACGGAGTGACAATGAAGAGTACGAGGCGTTCACAGCGGCGACGTGAAAAGATCGTGATTTTCCTGCGATGAAGAGCTGATGAAAACGAGCAACTGTACAGTCGAAGCAGGCCGACACAATTCTTTTGAAGAACGTCGACCCGATCGCCTTTATGTGGCGGCGCCGGGTCCCGTGGCCACGAGTACGTCAAGTTAGGGTCTGGGAATCAATAAAAACAACACTTCACGAAGCAGACGAGGAAAACACTCGTGGCAACAAAAGAGACCATTGTCGGAAATAGGAGTGGCGAACAACACAGGATGGACCGGGTAGAAACGGAAGTCCGATCGATTCACGCGCAATGGCTTAAGAAACAAACTGCTTTCGGAAACTGGTCAAGCTGACCCCGACCCGGACTGAAGTTGCTCCTCGGGTCGGAAAAAGACGAAAACGCGCGAACCCCAGGACAGACATACAGCGCGCCGGCAAACCCTGAGTACGCACTAAGATTGCTAGAAGACAAATCGACTACGGCACACGTAAAATCACAAGGATGCGCGAAAAGCCGGAGCTCGTCACGTGATCGCTCCGGGGTCGACGGCCAGGCTCTTGATTTTCTTTTCTTTGAAGAAATACTAAACACAGTACGACTACTAACTACGACACGATCACTACCTGAAGAATAAAGCGGGCGACAATAGTAAGGCGACAACTTATGGAGATTTGATGCTGCTTGCTTGCTGGCAATGTGGCCGTAGAAAAATTAAAGATTGTCTTTATTAAGGCTGAATTTCTAAAGTGGCTTGAGTGTTTACGGTACGTCCAACACAGTACCGTGGCAACTCTGAAAGAACGTCGCAAAATGAGCTGAATTTGCGAACTGGTCGCGGACCGATCAAAACCGACACTCGGCCCTGAGAACGACAAGGTATGACTGGCAAATTGATGCGGTTCTTGACAGAGGCACGAGGGCGAAGAGGTAGAGAGGCTATCACAGTATGTCAGCGCACGTTCTAGCGATTTACCTGTTGGGGGGCGGCAAAAGTTGAAAAGGTTTTTCTACGCTGCAAGCGATTCACTTTTTGTTATGCGTGATCCTGGGTGATGGTTGCAGTTGACGTGACATGTTCATTTCGGCGCCGCCGAAGGCGAAAGACTGTGCACTGATGTTTTGCATATGGACGAAATAAAACGGGTAACAAAAACGCAGACCGGGGCCCGTTGTTCGAAACCGAAACCCGGGCTATAACTTACTTCCTCCATCGCTCTCGTTTCTCGATAGCTGCTCAGACCGGGAGGAGTGCAAACAGCGAAACCGTTGCCGAATCGATGAAAATAGTGCAGCAGCGACTTAATCGCCAAAGCCGGAAAACCGTAGTGCAATTTTTGTGCTTATGCAAACAGGCACCGCTGTCGATCAAGACGATTCCGCTGCGCTGTCTCTGCTGCTACGGCCGTAGCTGGAACGGGGGGAGCCGGCGGCCAAATTCTGAACACTGGACGCCGTGGACGACGTTGAAGGCGGACCCACCGATCCGCTCGGCTCGTGGTGTCGCGCAGACGAGTTCTGTTCCAACTGACGCTGAGTGAGGTGGAGCATTGTCACGGCGGCCGCCATTTTGTCGTCCACGCGCATTCCCGCTCGCTGCTGGTCTCGATGCGGCGGTGACGTGGTAGGAGATGGTGGCGTCGACGACGAAGAACCGTTCTTTTCCCGCTGGGTGGCAGCAAGTATGCTTGCTTGCGCGCGCTGCAACTTGCACGTGTGTAGTATCGCCTATAAAAAAAGTGAGGTCAAGCACGAACTTTGACCACGGAGATGTTTTGGCCCAACGAAAACCCTGGAATGAGGCATAGCACGCCGTTAACAATTCAGGTTTTTGGCCACGTCAACACAAAACTTTTTGACGCGGGAAACATTAATAGCACCTCGCAAAAAAGGCCTTACAGTCTAAATATGCTACAGCTAACTGCGACTGCAACAAGACCAGCACAAACAGCGAGAAACAGTTACCTTAAATAAAAGTGGAAGCTTCGAAACATCAGTGTTGAGCATCTTGCCAGCGACGTATCGTATTTCTGGCAAGCACAGCATCAAGTCCCGAAAACGAGACGCTCCGTTCGTTACTGGGTTTGACCTTCCGTCCCGATGCGTCGCAGCGCGTTCCAGCGCGCGAAGCTCGGTGAACCGCTGACAAGCATACCAGTACCGCTTGTTGATCTCTTCCACCCGATCAACCTCTTGCAAGCCTTTGATATCTGTGAAGTGGAAAGGCTAAGGAGTCAAGACACCACAAGGTTGGGAAAAAAATTAACAACGTCCGGACATATTTTGTTCATAGCATGAGGCTCAACATAGCGGGGCGCTTTTCGCACCCGCGCGAACCTCGTGTGAGCAGAATCTTTCTCGGAAAGAAACGAATGCCTCATTAAATATCGTAATCAGTTTGCGTGGAAACGTTTCCCGGCAGAATTTACTTTCCAGCTGCTTAAAAATACTTGAGGGTGCGCCTCTTCACCTGACTTCAAGCGAAGCCTGAAAGATGTGAGCTTTCAATCAACCACAGTTTATTATTTATAATTCAGCATCAAAAGACGCATTGCATCAGTTGCTGTAGTATCCAACGCTACCGGTGATCATTAGATTACTATCAGTAGAGACTATGCCTGGGTCATCATTTTGTACAATGCAAGCAGTGACCGTTGGACGCAACGACAACATGAGTTCAATCACAAGAATAATTGCAAACGAAGCCACTAATCTGTTGTCGCAACTGTTTCAAAGAGTAGGTTTATTTGAAAGCAAACGCTTGCGCAGTTCGTATAGTGCTAAAACATTTAAGGAGCGTTAGCTTCCAACACTTCGTGATAAATATTTGGGTCCCATGTTGCCACCAGCAAGGGACCAACCAGCCAGGCGGTGCGGTATATTTAAACAGCAGCGGAAGGAAATAAAGCAACGATCTGAATGTGAATTGATTAGCCGGTAAGAGATCAATTTACATTCAGGTGTCATGAACAAGGTTCCACAATATTTATCACAGGCAGCACACTGATATGGATAACAATTCAACTGACTTGTTCGGCAGTGCGCTGGAGCGGTGCCGCGTAACGAGCTACCTTCACGGTGGCTGATGGACACATTCCGTCGGATACGCCCATACATTAAACTTGTTGCAAACGACAAGACGAAATGTAAGCGATACGCTAAGTACCAGATAACTTCTCCCGAAAATTACCAACCGTTCTAGGTTCAAAAAATTAGAGCGGCAAGCATATTTTGATAGAAGTAGCGAGTGATTCACGGTCCCGGCCACGCACACACCCGATGTTGCAACCGCTGCTTGACACGGCAGCACGCGCGCTTGATATATGTTCCAAGGTAAAAGATACAAGTCCCAAACCGTGCCGGTGACTCACAGGCATGAACCAGCACGAGAACACGCAATGCAAGCTGTAAAAAAAATTCCGGCCGAAAACGCTCTATGACACCCGGCGAGGGACTTGTGCGCTGCGCGCGCTTTTCTTTTTGACCAGTGGAACGGGCACGCGTGATGTGATCGGTCACACGCGGTGGAAGTGGCAATCGCTCTTCACTGTTTTTCTTGTCACTATTTGCGCTTGACTAATTAACGAGCACTTCCGAAGCGCATTCGTTCAGTGAGGTCCTGCAGCGAATAAATTTCCACCGTGCGCGTTAGTTGCGGACACACTCGAGAAGGGTGAAACAGGCTGCACGCCCTTTCAACCCGTCCTCCGTTCGTTGCCAAGGGTAACAGGATCAGATGGGTACGAGGCCAGTTGCGCCGTAAGTGGAAGCGGTTTGCTGCCTTTCATGGTAAGACGTGCGGATGCATCTGATGAACCACTGCGAAGGGCGTGCGCAGGAGAAAGGTCGGCGACACCGTCACAACGTTGCTTGGCAGTCAATACTGCGTTGTTCAGCGAGGGGTATGACTCAATCAACATTCGCGCAGCAATAAACGCGACAGACGCCACCCCTCCGATGTTGGACTCGCGCCCAGCCGTCTGATCATGTTTCTCGACGCTTCTAGGAAGCACATCGAGTCGTGCTGGCGAGTGTGAGGACGGAAGAGGTCGACAGAGGTCAGGTAGCGAAGAATTCCACCACCGGTCGAGTGTACACGGCGGGGAACTTGCGTGGCTTTGTCTGTCCCAACGAGCGTACAAACGGTCGGGATAGTCTGAGTCTGGAGAACTTGGAAGCACGTTTACAAGTAACATCGTCAAGATGTTACCAAGGAAGACGAAAATACTTTTCAGACAGCCTTAAATGTATTTTTTCAGAACCACAAATTCACCAACGATGAGTCGCACTACGTCTAGCATATATGTTTGATGATAAAGTGGCTTATTGTCCTTTAGATATTTGCATTACGACGCGAACGTGAGGAGCAACTATTCAAAGATCGGCGCCGTTTGATGTCTCAGAAGATGACACGGCTGCATTCTTCGAACTTACTCTTTTCAGCAGAGCTGTCTGAATCAACTGCACAGCTAAAACAATACAAACGTGCGGTGAAGTCGGAGGCCGCGACTAACTGGCTCAGCAATCGTGAACTGCCGCGGCTATAACTGTCTCAGGTCTTTATAGGCTGCTGGTGCACTTGGCTGGCACAGCCGGTAAAAGTCGCGCGTGATCTAACTCGCGACTACCAAGGCAGAACCCGAATTAACAGCGCAGTTGGCACGCGCATTCTGGCATCAGTGAACTCGCCTGCCGTAAGCATGGTCGAGAGCGAAGACCGCAGAGACATCGTGGGCGAGAGAGAATTTGGATGACTTACATTGCCCTGCTATAAAAGATGCTGTATTGTTAAGGTCGTCCGAGGTTATTGGTCCAGACTCATTTCAGACTTCAGCCTATCAAGGATTCTAGATTAATCCTGCACACCACTTGCTCTTTCAGCCCTGTAAGATGAAAGCAACCGCTTCTCACCGGACTTTCCAACAGCACCTATTGAAAAGCTTCATAGTCTCTGCAACATTATATGGAAGCCACTGATGGTGCTGCGGGCGCTTCTAACAGGTAAAAGCTGGTCTGGAACCATCGGAAACGGATAACAGAATTCAATCCAATAAAGTCGGCACTGTTGCAAGTAAATTACCAGCGTTACTGCTCCTTGCTTGGACAGCTTATATACAAGACAGTTACGCGTACACGAAAACAAGAGACCATGACAAATCACATGGGACCATGACAAACAACATCCGATGCCAACAGGAAACGCGAGTTGTGCAGGAAACGCAGCTTCTTCCATCAGGTGCACAAACACTTAAATACAAAAGTATGCTTCGAAACAGTCACTGTTCCCTGTCCGCATATTTCTTAGGAGCAGCGACATTTCATTTTGTGAAAGGTTGTGTCATGCATCTCTAGGAAATCTTACATAGCTTTTGGAACTCTGTTCGTGGAGGGGCAATTGCATTAAAGCTGCGAAGGAAAAAACAACGCGTGAAAAAAAACCGAACTGGTAGCAGAAAAAAAAGCGCGGCGTATCGTGGATGGTTGAAGGCGCTGCCAGAAGAGTAACACTGCGTGATTTCCTTAAAAATACTGCACCTGCTTTTGCTTGATGCGCTGCACCGGAATCCACTGCGCGCCATGACCGTTTGCACCAGGAATTGCGATGACGTGTCCTAGTCAGTCTTAGCTGGGTTCGCGCAATGTGTGGCCATAACACGAGTGGGCACAGGGTCGATGGAGCGATAATGCGTTCTGACGTACCTTGGTTAAGAAAATTGATGACTTTCATGATGACGTACTCTTCTTTGTCAATGCGCAGGTGACTGAACTTCTGATAAAGGTAAGTCACGCGTTCCAGGATCTCCATCTCGTAGTCAGTGAATCTGAAAAAAGTCACTGTTTTGCGATTTCCCAACTCATGCAGCAAACCAAGCGACTGTGCGCACGCGGAAATTGCGCCAATGAAGCAACACAATGGCCAGGGGGAACAACGCACGACTTCCAAGCAAAACAATCATTGAACAAAACAAGGGAAGAGAACAGATGGAAAGTGAAGAGCAGAGATAGGGAAGAAGCGCACAATGGTAGAAAAGTCCCGCAAGGACTTCCGAGAGTTTGCGCGCGTGGTTCTCTGTAACGAAAACTCTGCAGTTCACAACTAAGTATAGAGCAACTGAATGGCACGGAGGCCTACTTAAAAACTAAAGAAGAATGCATAATGGCAGCCAGGCACAAATTTGCCAAATAACGCGGCACCAAACGACGCTTCCTTCAACAGATCAGCAACAGGTGAAGTCACTGAAACGCACGGTAAGATTGCAGAAGGCTGAAAAAAACTGGTTCGCTCCGCAACAGGCGATCAACTACATGGAGTTCGCATTTCCTCCTAAAACAAATGGTTTCGTCCCCAGGTCTTGCTAACGCAGGATGATGCAGTTTGAGCAGGACTAAGAACGCAGTCAACACATAAGTCTTAACAAGTCGCATTTCACAGCCGGCGTAGCAGTTGACAGTAACAAAATTAACAAAATTCAAACCCGACAATTATTATGAACTTTCGCGAGTTTGTTCCAAAACGATGCAAACCTTGAAGACACGAGCGAATAGGAAAAACTTCGCTTGCAGTCACGTTTTTTTACGCACACTTGCAAATGCTTTCGCTTTGTGCCTGCTGCTGGCACGAACACATCCTTTCATGGTTACTTCGCTTCAAAAGGAAAAAGGAAATCGGTACTTTCGCGCCAGCACTCGGCCAACTTATCGCAGTGGCAATGGCGGAAAACAGCGTGTTAACTGAATGTTAAAACAAATGCCACTCTGGCTGAGCAAACAAAACAACATGCTGAGGGAAAATTGGCTGTGGTAGGTCACGTTGCGATGACTAGGCACAAGGAACTTGACTCACGCGCACATCCTGTGCTGGGCAACTTCCCTGAGACAAGTGCCGTTTGTTTTATCGGTTAGGTCAAGAAAAGCGCAACTAAGCAATACCAGGGCAGCCTTGCCTCGCGAACAAATCGCGACACCACCCGCCAAGTACGAGGCGGGCAAGGTCAACCGCGTTCACGAGCTTAACGCTCGGCTACGAAGAAAGGTTTCCTCCCAGTGAACAAAAGAAAAAAAAACGGCCCCAGCGGCCGCGCGGGTGAGCCGGCATTTGAACGGCTGTTGCGGCAAAAGGTCAAACATTCCAGTCGGCCATGAAAGCGAGAGAGGCAACTTTGTCTTTCCTTTCAGGCAAAGCAGGACGCATCCGGCATTTTGCCATCGATCGCAGAAAACGGTGCCTCATTAAACCGCATCGTTCGTTTGAAAACCGCACAATTCGCATCGGGCCCCGCGCTCGCTGACATTAAAACACGCACTGCCAGAGTGAAATATGCAACCTGGCCGGCATCTCCTCAACAACGATTGATAGTCAACTGGAAATATTGCATTTCAAGGAGACCAACCAGCGCAATGGAGTGATGTCAGAACTACTTCTGTTCGCAAGGGCCGGTTATAATTACTTCGTCACAAAGGGTTTGGAAATGCGGCAGCATTCGAAAAGGAATTACACAACCAATAATATCGCCCTGGCAACACGCTGTCATTGATGTTGCTTTGGCCTGTTTGTTTCCCAAACCAGCTTGACTCAGTGGTATGCGGCACTTTTTTTGGCCAGTCTCAAAACCGGCTAAGCTCAGTGATTTCTGTGCACAACCGGTTTCCCAGACAGGATCGCGATGGCGGCGTAACGCATTGGAATTACCCCATGAGTGGAAAAGATTAGCAGCGAGAGGCCGAGCAGCGCAGGATAAGCTTCGGTGCAGAAACTTAAACTTCGTTAAGGGACGTCGCTGTTGCTCTATTAATCTTACGGCAGACGACGATAGCGCGTGCGCGCGTTGAAAGGCTCCGAGGAAGTCTGCCGACACTGACTCAGCGAATTACCTTGAGAGTTCGTCCGGGTCTGGCATGTAGCGAGCCGTGATGTCGGCAAGGTCTCCGAACAACTGCTCTTCGTGAACGCAGAGCGCGGCGAGCAAGATGATCTCTGCCCACGTTGTGCTCAGAAGCGTGGTGTGGTCTGCAAGGCAAAGCCGAAAATAAACTTTACGCAGCAAAGTTTGTCTTGTTCAAATCGTCCATATCTGTGCGATGAAAGCCAGGCACAGATCGGCAACAAGGAACTGCGCGGAAAAAATCTTCGCGCACGCGAATCGGCGCGAAGTGGTGGAAGAGGCGGTGATGCGTGTCGGCTGCAAACTGAAACCTCTTCCGGACTTAACATCTGTTGATCGAATCGTTCACGTGCACAAAATATTACCTCCCCCGTCTCGCGCACACGCTCGCGGCGCGACGCCCAAAATTGTCGTTACGCGAAGCCGTGCAGCGGGAACTCTGACATATATTGTACTGTGATGCATTGTCCTTGTCAAGTAATGCGATACGATGCAGCGCGCAACTTCAGGATATGATTGAGACATGGTATCAAGAACGCCTCTTAGCGTGGGAGGACGCAGGAGGTGCGTAGGGGTGAGAACCTCCAGCTCAAGCGCAGAGGCCAATGAGACCCAGATGGAGGAAACGCAAGTGCATGAACGCGGAGGGTGCCTGGCAGAAGTTTGAGGATGCAGCAATATTCTATTCAGAGTCTAGATTTACAAAACCTTCAGTTGCGAGATAAAATCGACACAATCCAAACGCTGGCGTTTGAAGAAAAAGCATTACTGCTAGTAACGCGATATAAATTACCCTTGATGGATATGCTGTCGAAAAATGGCAATTTCTTGATCCAAACAATCTGGCGATACAACATTTCGTCGGCAACTTTGCATAGAACCCCGAACAGATCCTCCTGCAAAAAAACACGACGAAATTAAATCTGGAACGGTTCTTCACTAAGCAATATATAAAGGCAAACTTCACGCCCGAAATTTAACAAGTTTGGCGGCTGGTTGCTGTAAGCAACGCCAAAAAAACGCTTGTTCAGCACAGGAATGACGTAAGATTTTTGTTGGCGTTATGGGCAAGAGCAAATCGAATCAGTAACTTACTTTACCAACCGTCGTTTCCTTTGGAGCATGCTCAGGACTAATCGACGACAAACAGCTCGTGTCCTCGGCAAGCACAAGCTGTTCGACCAGATTGGAGCTGGCTAGTTCCACATTGACCTCCGTTGAACGATTTCTGCCATAAAACCGAGGTTTAAAACGAAGCCAAAAAGAACAGGCAAATTTCACAGGCGCACTTTGCAAGCCGAAAATTACACGAAGACTGTGCCACAAACAGGCAGTGGCTGAAGAATGAAAATTGCGTTGATCAAACATGCAATTAGGCTCCAGTAAACCGTTGAAACATGGCGGTATGATGTCCCACGAAAGCAATTTATAAACGCGGAAATGCAGTTTGTTAATTATAGCATGTTTTTAGACACGGACTTTGACATGTTCAGCCGGAGAAAAATGGTTGTATAACCAGGGCCACCCCTCGTATGTACGAATGCGGTAGCTTCTAATCTGCAACAGCTAGTTGGCTCCAGTTTTTTTTCCATAAACACACACACAGAGATCTCAACAAAGTGAGGAAAACGCGGAGTCCGAGGATGCGATCGGTTGTATTCGCCAGAAACCGTGACAGCGGTGACGTGCCGGCCACCGTAGTCGCATTTGGCTGCGCTGATCGTTGCTGGTGGTTCCTCAGTTCTGACCAACCACAGACGTCGTTGTTTCATGTAATCGCTGGCCAGTTTGCGGTGTCATTAATTAGTTCAGCTATAGCACCACAATCCGAAACGTCACGCAGGAAACAAGGTACTCGCCCTCTGGCCGCGACTGGCAACTTCGCTGCCGCAACTTACTTATTGTGCTGACTTTGCTGCATTGCAATTTGGCCGAAATGGGCAGGTAGTTGATAGGCAGCCGCCGCCAGACCAGGATAGTAGGCGTTATCACTGCACAAAAAAGAATATTTCAAAAGCTGCTCCGGAGAACATCGCAGGATAGTTTGAAAACACGGCGGATTTGTGCATTGCTGTTCTAAAATGAAAGTACATAATTATTTTCTACACAACCGCATGCACTGCTTTCGTTTGTGTTTACAAGGAGTTTAGCACTAAAGACCAATCAGTTTTTCCTTTTTCACCAATAATAACATTGAAATAATACAATGAACTGCTTTTTTATAAGAACACCAACTGACAGACTACTATACGATTGAACATGGATGTTTATCAAAAATCGCTCAGGAACGCTATCTAATGAAAGCAACAAATCTACAAACGCCACCCTGATAAGCCTTGACTTGGTCAAGATCAAACATTTCGACGCGGATCTTCAACGCTGTCCGTAAACACCGAAGATAATCATTAGTTTATGGATCATATGTTTCTGACATCCGTATGCACTGACAAAATGTAGTTTGAAACAACCGTTTGCAAACATGAAGTGCACCGCCTCTGGTCTGTTTATTGTTAATACGGCTTTTGAAACAGGCTTAACAACAAAAAAGCAAGCTAATTTTGAAAGGAGCAAAATATCACTAAAGCAATGATGGCAAAATTGTTCAAGAAGGAGCAAAGTCTAAAACAGGAAACGTGCAAGCAGCGAACATAAACGAGCTACTTACCTCAACTGAACGCCAGCCAACTGTGGGATGAACTGCGACGGAGCACTGGCTCCAGCCAACAAGTTGCGAGCCGCCATCGGCATCGCCGCAGACACCGGTGCTCCTCGAAATCCATTGATAGCCGGGGAGGAGACCGAGTTCTGAGTCAAAGCATTTGCTGCATTTTGATTAACAGCGCCCGGAGAAAGATATGGTAGGAAGCCGGGGTTGTGATAAGGATTGGCTGAGTGGTCCGCGTTTACCAATGTCTGTTGCTGTTGCTGTTGTTTTTCTTCTTCTTCAAAGTCTTTGCCGGAAAGAATGCGTTCGATTTCTTCGTCAGATATCTGCAGACGAATTCAACGCACGTCGACACCGAGAAAAAAATGGCGCATGAAAGAGATGACCAACGCTGAACGATGCGATATCAAGCGCCTAATGCACGGGGTTTAACATGGAAATGAACTGCCTAAAGTAAACAACAACGCTAAGTTACGTTTCTGAGATACTGCACTGTCTGCGATAACGAAGACTTGCCCCTCTGTTATCGCATTCGAACTCTGTGCTTCGTTTCCACTCAGTGCGGAAGTCGTGGATATTGGGCGTGCACAAATTTCAACAAAACATTCGCTTAAGGGCGCTAACACGCTTTGCAGAGAAAGACATGTTCGTTCCTGCTTTTTTTCGCTGAGACATTTCGGTCATTCGTCCCGTAACAGTATCAAAACTCGTCGTAACAGTGTTACTAGCCATCCTTTTTCAGACATTACGACCGAGCTGACAAATTTTTTTCGGTCACTTACAAAAGATTCGATCTGTGACCGAAAAAATAAACCCAGGTTCATTCACGGCGGTTGTAACTCGTCAAAATGCAATAATGCTTTTTAAAAAAACTTTGTTAAAAAGAGTATTATAAACGCTGGAGTGGTGGCAACGTCAAAAAGATCAACTGCCAGGTTCAGAACTGAGCAACAGCCAATAAACTTGTCTGAATGGTGGTGAGAATGTTAGCAGCTATGCGTATCTGGGACTTAAAGAGGAAAACTTTCAGATTCAGTACTTTTTTTCGCTTTTTCGTGATGGTGTTCGTACAAGGATCAGCACATACATCCAACAAAACTTATCTATGGCCAATGAAGATCTCACCAAAACCCCAAAGTAGTAGAGAAAAATGTGTGCTGCAGCCAGTGGTTACCAATCTTTTTGCCACAGCACACTTTGCAATTCAGTTTTCCTCACGCGGCACACCAAAGCTACTGACCGAAAGCCAACTAATAGAAATGTCCTTGCCGACCATATTTCAAAGAAGCATGGCCAACCACATATAATAGGTTTAACAAAATTGTTTTCATTTTTGGAAATTTTGCGGCGAACCCGCGAATGTCTCGCGGCAAAACCGTTTGGGAAGTCTGTGCTAGAGTGTGCTCGAACACAGTTGAATATCGAACAAGATTGTGCAGCAAACATTTGCAAGAGAATTCCGTTAAAAAGCACCAGCTGCAGTACAGATTTGGAAATGACACGGAAGTCAAAAAAGTGTTAATTTGTGGGAGGCAAATGCATTTGGACGACCATCAGCATCAGAAAAACTAATTTTGTGAGTAAATCTAGAAATTTTGAAAAATCGTTTATAAAAAATACATACGTTTGAATTCCGCAGTCTGATTTTTATATAACAAATTTTGTTCTACTAAACATTACGCGTATCAAATTTCATATGCCTGAGTTCGTAGTTACTCAGATATATACATCTCAACTAAAAAACATTTTTGGGACACTCTGTACAACACGCCATTTGAAATGATCTGTTTTATGGTGATCGCTGAGTCGACGTTTCAACCGGTGGTGCTATATAAGAGCTGCCAAGCCGTGTGACGAAATTTACCGTTCTACTACATGTATAATCCAAAAAGAAAAAACAATTAAAATTAGGAATACGGAGCGTCAAACGCCGAAAATGGCCTAAACAACAAAATCAGTCTGCCACCAATCAATATGATCTTAGTGCCATGAGCAGACGGCTACGACTTCGTAATCCAATCGTTCGCTTAAAAGACGCTTACGCAGAGCCACTGGCAATCGATTGCACAGCCACAAAAGGGCAATACAACTCATTTTCCTAACCCAACGTAATCTTACGTAAACGACAAAATGGGTGCTTTAAACCATACAGAGTTAACCTCCTACACTTTGTACACTTCATACTCGTAGAAGCAGTAAAACCCCAAGTAAGTAGCACAGTATTCAGCAGAAGTAAGATACTAAGATACCAGCTTTTGTTGGTAAGATACTAACCTTTGTTGCAAAGGAAAGATCAAATTATATCAAGATACGCCAATATGATCAAATCCAGTTATGGACATAATTTTTAACTAAGTGTACTGGCAGGTTTTACCAGGGAATAGTTTTTTTGACGGAGACACCGATCTACTGGCCCTGTTTGCGCTGTATATGAAATGCACTTGGCATGAAACCAAGCACAGCTCGAACACAATCAGCAGTAAGTGCCGTGTTATTGCATCGGAGCTCAAAAAAATTGAGGTCTACTTTAAAACAATTTCAAACGGACGGTTTTGCCAAACGTGACCATGAAAAACATGCAAGAAAAACGATATTTAGTGGTTAGTCATTCATGACGACTGCCAACAAACACTCGCTGCTTGCTTGTGCGCCAAGCGACGACTGACCACAGCTGTTGGCTGAGGATTATGGCGCGAAATCCAGCAAAGGTATCACTAAGATAACAGGAAAAGTGGGCCGTATCGATTATTATCATTCTGATGATAAAGCCTAGTGTACTTTCGGAGAAAACAGAAGACAAAAACAAGCTCAGAGACAGGCTCGTCCTTCTGTAACGCAAAGTTACGTGGAGAGCGCATGGTCCCACGCTTCCGATCCAAAGCCCAAACTCGCGAAACGGAGAATATTATTCATCACGTTTTCTGTAACAGTTAACTATACATTTTCAAATAATCTGACAGTGAGAGTTAACCACATACGGTTAAAAAGACCGCAAGCAAACACGGTCGAAAAGAACATCTGATTGAAGTGACTCTGAGGTTGGGCACGGATAAGGACAATTTCTACAACGAGTAACTTCGCTTTGACGCAAGTTATCCCTTTATGCATCCTGCTTGAATAAAGGCATGGAGAGACCAACGCCGAAAAAGAACGATGATAAACACAAAAGAAGAAAACATCAGAATAACAAACTCGTTGCTGGGAGAAGTGTACGCCGTTCAGCCTTATTTCACCAAATTAGAGTTTCAATGATTCATGATAACCATTTGCACGTTCTCATAAAGGAAATAAGTTTGCTTCTGCCGAATGTGGAGAATACACCATTCCCGATTCAGGTTACGAAGAACTCCTACGACATTTTGTGAAAAGCGCACCACTAAACAGGTATTTGTTTTCTGTTGATAATAAAGAATATTTCGAGCTTTGCGCAGACGCAAGTTGTGCACAGTGGCAGGAAGGTTACGAGTGCACTCATATACGAAGTTTTTTTGCCACCAGGTGTTGTCATGTTAAAGACGTACGGAACGCCGCAAAAAAACAAAATGCAGATATGCCATAAGAAAGGCATCGGTACGCAGCAACATTACCCGTGAAAGCGCGACTGCTAATTTTATTCCTTTTTATCAATTGCAAGAGCAAATTTTTATGCAATCGCAACGTTCAGGGCGAAGCAAAGTCCTGTCAGATCACAGCACATCTTGACGCGAGTGAACAATTGTGAAACAAGGTAGCGCTTGTTATTAATTAACACGTGGCAAGCTGGATGCGTCTAAAGGAAACCCGAACGTCGCTAAGGATGCAACACCTGGCGCTTTGCTTTCAACCACTCCGAGACACAGTTGGGAGAGAGTCGATGCCGAAAGGCAATGTTGGGCCGCGACACCGGTTAAACATGCGCTACCACGTGTTGGCTATGCTTGATTGGTGTCAGCAAACCACGATTAGCAGCGAAATTATTTAAAATAGCAGCCAGCTTGTCATTGATCGTACCTGATGCGTACGTAGCACACGCAACAAGTTTCTGTTTCGTTTTGGAAACAACCCTTGCCGAAGACAACAACACTGATATTTTAATCTTATCGTAAATGCTTTTTAAACTGTATCGTTCAATCATACCTTTGCCAAACGGAGAAAAAAACCGGTTGGGTGGTACTAAGTAGGGAAAACGAAAAGTGACTTGGTTTGTGCGCAAGGACTTCTCCGCCGCCCATTCGCACGACAACCAGGAGGAAAGTGGGACACAGAAAACAGTTCACAGAGCGTAACGGAAATAGCTCGTCGCTCGCAAGGTAAAAAACATATCAATCAAGCATGCGCAAGGTAACATAATACTAGCAGCAAGTACAAGGGATATCCGTGGCGTTGTATTGCAGCGTTCAGTCCAATTTCGTTTTGCCCCAGCACTTCAGCACGCGATACAAGACAACGAAAGACCTAAGCAAGGTTTAACATGTCTCATGCTCATTACGTTACAATATAACTGCAAATACCTGAACCGGTCCAATGCTTTTGTTGCGTCCACCAGGCATTCCGTCTTCGCGTATAGCTGAAAAACAAAAGCACATACATCTTTGCAACTGCACTGTGTCCAACCGAATGAGTGAATTTAACGTTGCAGATCGATTAGTACCGACATTAAATGGAACTTAAACAGACAGCAACAACCGCATACGCATAATCACCTTTTCGGTTCATTCCCATTTGCAAGCATTTTAACAGACGGCAAAACTGACACCGATTTCGTTGCTTTCTCGACATCACGCAATTCTTGCTGCGTGTACAGCGGTATACGCGCTTGTTGCATATGCTGCGTTTGAAAAAGCCCTTGCACCCTTCGCAAGATATGATGCCGTAGTGTAGACCAGTTGCTTTGTCTCCACATATTAAACAGCTCTTGACTTCTTTCCCATCTTCTGCAAAAGCGCATATAAAAGAGAACTCAAACTTACAGTACCAGCAAAACAGTAATGAGTCAATGTCAATGCCTAGAAACCGACCAGCAACATTTTAAGAGATCACATGTCATAAAGGATAACAGCGAGGTGGTCCGAACAACTGGCATTTAAAAAAATTCCGGTATGAAACAAAGGTTCATAAAGATTTAGCAGCAGTTCATTAAGTTGAAAAACGTAATTTTCGTTTAATGGCCACGAAAAACAAGGTCGAGGTTCAAGCAGACCGACAGCTTAAATCGGTAAAAACAAGTTGTTTGCAAAAGTACAATGCAAGGAGCGTGGTGTTAGGCTTACCCCTCTCCCTAACTTCGGAGTTAAAAGATTAGATTCGACCACCTAATAGCTGGACCTAAACGGAACATGCCAATAACAAAATTGAATCAAACAGTGAATGCCGGAGAATCCCTATAACACCTCTAAGAAATTTCAGCCCTATGCCTATAGGGTTTCATGCGGTCAGCGGGTTTTCTGAAATAGTTCTTGCCCAAGAAAAGGTGGACAAAGAAACTCAGGGAGACGGTGCGCTGAAGTCATATGACCACATCCGCTGATTGTTTTATTCGCTTCAAAGGCGAACTGAAGCCCGATAAGACAAAAATCCGTTAAGTCAACACACAATAAATTCATTGCACAGTATGCGGTAATAACGGAGAGAATCGTAAAGTTGGAACAAAACTGAGTAACAACAACTCCCCAAATAATGAACAGCCTACGGCGCCATTCTCGGAGGCTTAAGTCCCAGAGAAAAAACGACGCAACAATGCTAGTGTTTGAAGATAGTTCAGCTCAACCTATAGAACAGGTGAAAAGCATCACAATTAGATTGGGCAACATCATCGGTATACGATTATGCTTTGAACAGAACCAATCACCAAAAAACAGAAATGTGAAAGAAGAAACCCCTGAAATATAAGAAGTTGGAACATATGACTTCGAGAGCTTTCGACCCAAGATTTGGATATGTATGGTTTTTCTGAGTCAGTTCCAACGCTGGAGAAGAGTCGCTTGCACTTCACGCGCAGACCAAAGCGCTGCAGCACCAGTTACGTTGTACCTCGCATATGGTAAAACATGCGCGACATAGCACGGAAGCACGCGCACCCGCATGTTCGGACAACAGCTTCCTCGTTCAAGAAAACAAAGTCATAAGCAACAACGTTTCGCAAGAGCAAGATACGCGAATCGTCGTTCTCCGCGCAGCACATGACAACGAGAAAGAACGTAGGCAAACGTTCCTCTCAACAAGCATTCGTCATGATGGTGACCGCGCTGATGAAATAGCTTAGCCCACTCTTTGAACGGATTGACGCAAATACCCATGATCCTGAAGAACGCTTTGCCATGGACCTCAGATCGTGCCCTCCGACCGGCAAAAAATAAAGATAAAACTTTTCGCCCGAACCAGCACAGGTTGAATGCTTGTTTTATGTTTAACGCGCGGTTAAAATATGGCGCCAAAAATAGTGCAGTATGTCAAGAACGGATGTTGGAAAAAAACACACGTCGCTTCCATTGAAAAACGGTATACGCGCACGCGGGGGTCACTAATACGATCCCAAGTAAGACACTTCACCGTAATAACATGCTCTCGAGGTGTTTCTTTACCAGCAAAAGCTTTGCTTTTTGATGCATAAGATGGTGAATTTTAGAAACAGTGGACATACGTAAGTAATATTTATTAACCTGTAAACATACAAAGCGTGAGTGCTATATATTCAACACTGAACATCCTGTTAAGTAACATTGCTTAACAGAATGTTCAGTGTTGAATATGGCAATCAGTAAAGGACTGATTCGTCTGAAATTTGCCGTGTTACGAGCTGACGGACACATATTTTTAGCAAGAGCAATAATCATTGACTGGATAAAAGCCTCACATCAACCCACTTAGTGCAATGCAACAGAACAGACACTAATTAAAATAAACAATAAAGGTACAGGTGTTGTGGGATTAACAATATTTCTACTCGACAGTAAAAATGTCACCACCACACGAGTTACTGATGATATGCAGCCATGAAAATCACAACGCAACGACAGTCATAAGGCCCATTACATAGCTGCATCGAGTCGCTAGATGGTGCTAACACGCGATCACAGCAGCAACCCTTTTGTTCGCGCAAAAACGGTCTGGCATTGGAGTAACCAGGCACCAGATGCTTTCCAACCGATGCTAACAGTCGTTTAAGCGATTTTTTATATTTTACAATGACTAACAATGTATAATGTTTTAGATCTTGGAGCACCACACAATTTTTAGAACAGTCGATACAAACACATGAGATGTTTACGATGTCAAGCAGCTTCATTTACCAACATTATTATTGAACTGTACTTCATGTGGCAACCACTAACTGTGGACATCACAATGCCGGAAGTGACGTTGGCGAACTGTAACGCCTACCCTGTCAGCTTCTTGTGCACAAACGTGACACAATACGTCCTTGTGCTGCATGACCGTTCGATTTCAAGTATATCAAGGCGAAAAGATAACAAAATCGTTCAATAACATTCGTATTGAAGGATGTCGCAGTGACGGGTTAGAGATACTACTGTCCTTCATTTCGTTCAACAAATTTTGACACCACACGATATGTCAAAAACTATGCCATTATCTGACAGCTCACAAAATTTCCACTGAAAGAAGCTGTGTTCACGTTTAAAAATGAAAACGACAGTCAAGCCCGTTCCCATCATTTATTAAGCAAGTCGGCACTAGCCAGCGGCTTTGAGTGTATTGACTGAACCACTGGCAGTAACCGCGAATACAGGTCGGGGCGGTAGGCTACGGGTCGTTCGGGGACGACGCTCAATCAGTTACAGAGAAAATCGGTCGTCTTGATTTCCACCCGTTCTACTTTTTGTGCGACGCACCGAGTTTCCTCCCTTAGCCATGGTACGCAACACACAAGACCAGATGCAGGCGCACACTGCAAGCTTAACTCAGAGCATACGGTCACTGACACCACCCACGAAACCGCCGTATCCTCCCAAAACGACCTGCCGCTCACAATATTTCGCCGCAGCACAGCAACACGGATTGCATAAAATCACCAAGAGGCCTGTTCTACGCGAATCAGAATTGGATTTTTCATTCGTTCTTACCTTTTCGCATTCCTTCATGTTTAGTATCGCCTGGTTGACCAGGTGACTTAGGTGAAGAACTTTCTGGTGGCATAGAATTGTGGTCGAAAGTGAATGGTGAAACGAATCCGTTACCATTCGCTAAAGACGCGAATCCTAAGCCACCTCGCATGTAATGTGGCAATCCGCTCAGGGTAGCAGATTTTTGAGCGTTGGCAATTGACATGGATATGCTGGTGACACAATCTTGCGTCTTCACAAATTTGTCCACAAATGAACGTTGTGGTGGCGACATTAATGAGAGGCCGCTTATGCCCTCCATTCGATGTCTGCTAAGGTCAAGGCTCATAGCTTCCTCGATTGCACAGCCACAATCACAGTAGTAAAAACAAGTATTGCACAAAAAAGCTTAGAGCTGCGTAACAGTTAAACAAAAGTGTTTTTGACACCATTATTTGTACTCATGTAATCATTTTTTACTACCTTTTTCTTCACATTTTTTGCTTTTTCCTTATAAATTGCAAGCTTTAACAACCATTTCCGCAATGAAATCATCTAAGCAAAAAGCTAATCATTCCCTTATTCATTTCTTATTAGCTTCTGAAAAAATGTAACCAGGCTAAAGAAGGCAAGTGATTTCAATCTTTGTTTCGAACTTGACATAGCCTTAGACATTTTCTGCCGTGTACTGAGGCAACCAGTCATACAAATTAACGTCTGACATTGATGTAGCACATAAGCATCGCTCTCAGCTAGTTTAGGTTACACACTTCCTACTACGCGGACACTGACGAGCAGCTATCTGATGCCGCTCCAGTAGTGCGCCTATTCTTAAAGCTATCGCCTAAGCTTGTCATGGGCGCGCGTGCCTCTTCGCGTCAACGTTGCGCATTAAGTGACAACGATGCTTGGACAGATCGCTTAAACGATATGCTTGGCAACGTGGAGGGGAACGCAAGCCCGAGCTTCCTGTTCACACGTTTCTGTTCTCTTCGGCAAAATTAGTTCCTGCTCTGACTTACACTGACCGACAGTGTTACTGCCGGAAAGAGGCGTAAAGTTTCTTCTTTTATTTTCTCCAACACGAGAAACAGGCTTACACTTGGACTGTCACTTGCAATTTAGTCAATAGTACTGTGGCACTGATTGCCTGTCTCGTAAGAGTAAAAAAGTGGCAATAAGCACGTGACACGCCAAACAAAATCCATGAACCTGAAAAAGCACTAAAAACTTGAGAACGAAAAACGAAACCAGATATTTAGGGTAACGAAAAATAGCGTTTTGGAAGTCATTTGCATTGGATTTTTTTTCAATGACAACAACCTCCAATCGACTGCCATCTATTGTATTAGCTAAACCATGTTTTTATTTTGATGCCCTTGCTAGGATTTTGTCAGTGAATTGCTTCATGTTTTTCTTGCTAATGACTAGAACATTACCGAAAGTGTTGGCAATTCAATAAAGTGAAAAATGTTGAAGTCTTATAATTCGTATTACCAGAACAATGTAATAACCACATATTTAAACGATATCATACAAGTTTCATTTCGGCTTCTTGAATAAGTAACTGAAATAGCTGAAGTTGGTCAATAGCTGACGTAAAACTAAGCCAAGGCTTCTTCTGCTTTCTACAAAACTTGTCTGTGCGGCCGACCTCGCCCCAACTCGGTACGATGCCAAAGGTCTCCTCTGTGCGAAGCAAAGTTCTTCAGCAGCAGCAAAGAAAATGGTTACCTGAATTTCAAACGGAGCAGTTGAGGCCTAATCACACGCATGTGACCTCAACAGCAGTGCCGTCAGATAAAGAGCGGCAAACATCATTCAATCTTTACCTTTGCTGTTTTGGATCACGGGCATAACATCTTGCAATTCCGAGAGGTAGGCGGACCCTTTTTGGTGCCTCTAATTTTAGGTTTTTAAAATTTCGCCAAGTTCGAAGTCGATATCGAAACCACTGAACTACTTTGAAAAGCATCACATGAGAATATCACATGCCGGTTACTTCAATGTTATGTCATTCACCGTTATTTCCCGCTACAACAAGCATGGATTTGCAAAAAAACTTGAATTTGCTCCGCTCTGACTTAAATACGTTTCTGTTCACTGGCATGCACGAACACATCGGAAAGTACACCTTGCGACTTGTTGCGCACTTTGCCATTCCTATCACAAAATCCCAAACTAGGCGAATTTTACGAGGGTTGTGAAAGTCAAAACGAACTGCTGTAAATAGAAATAGGCGAATTGACTGTCAGAGATGAATCAACGACGAATCTGCTTGGATTTTATGCGAATGTATTGCCCTTTGTTTGTGACAAAATATTCTCTGCCTCTTTTGCAAAGTCAAGCGTATTGTTCCGCACTTTTAACAAACTAATTAAGCAACAGTCCATTTTAAACAACTGACGCTGCCACAGTGCAGCCGGCAATTCAATTTCATTTCTCTGTGACGTCGGCGTTTTCTGCGACTCCGATGTAAGATCTCACAGACTTGAGCAGCTAATCCTGCCGCCATGCTTAACCAGCGGCCTCGTTGCAACAAGCTGAAGTTCATGATGCACCAGCGCGGAAATGACTGTTTCGCGGATTGAGCTCAACAATGCAAGTGATAATCCTCGTACAGCTGCGCGACACCAATCGAAAATATCCTTCGCAAAAATACGCAGGATTATCTTATTCATACCAACATCGTGTTGAATGTGTTTTTTCACGAATTTAAGCAAGTTTGCTAAACGCAAACAATTTCATCGTCATGGAGACAATATGCATCGTTTACTCATGCAAATCCACAAAACGAACAACCTGACCAAGACACTGATAGAGCAATTCCCAGCACGTATGCTTGACTCATTAGAACATAGCTGTTTTGGCAGGTGACCCATGTGACACTTAAAATAATTATAACGCGAGGTCATAAACGTCACTATCAAAGACCACGATCGATAGAATGCGCAGAATCACAAAGATGTTTCAAAAGCACTAATTATGTCAAATTCGAATAGAAAGTCACCGAGCAGCGCTGTTCGGTATCGGTGCAAGCAAAGCTGATGATTACGGAAGGCATTATAACACCGCGGCAATAATACACAGTCGTTAATAATGAATGCCTTTAGAAATGGTACGACGGCGGATTTGGCCAAATCAACATCGAAGCGGCCACATCGGCAAGTGCATCGCTTAAAATTCAAGCCGAACTATCAGAGCAGGTGCAGTCTGCACAACAAGGTAGAACACACAATTACAGATGCACATGTCATAACACCGCTTAAAGACAACAAAGAAGGAAATATTTTATAAATGGAGCCACTCTTTCAACATGAAACGACTCGATCTGTTGTGAGCCAAATGTCTATATATAGTACCATCGTAATGTGTGTCCCAAGCACGCCAACTAGTGTGTCGCTTGCTATACTGCACGTAGTTGTGAAAATCTACGACGATCAGTGATGCTAATCCGACGCCATGCAGCGTGTAGGCGATTCGACTTAAGAAATTCACATTCGCAAACCTCAACCCCAGTATAACAAAACAATTTTGCAAAACCTAATTCAAGTCTACATAACGTGACCAGGTTTACGCCGTGGAGCCAAGAATTTACTTTACCCGAGTCTCTGCAATGATCTCCCAGGCTAAACCCCGGGTTTGCCCAACAAACATTCTGCCAAAGGCGATACAAAAGCTGATTTGTACAGATTGAACCTTTACACAATCTTACTATCGAGAAAAAATTAGCAACCTTCAGATTAGCACTGCGCAGTCAGCTTCACAGACTACGAGCAGCAAAAATACAGGAGCATGAGCTGTGTCAAATTATGCTTCCCTGCATTCGAAGATAAATTTTATTATTCAGAGTAGGGCACTGCAAAATAAGTAATGCCACGAACAAGTTCATAAACGTAATCAGCGATCCGAAATACCTAAGTCAGGAAAGTGCGAGCTTCAGCTGCGGTGTGGAATGGACGAAATGCCAGAATGTGGAGCAAACGTAGATTATGACAACTATACGGATGACAAGACCCCCGACGGCTCTCGGGCGAACAGCACACAAGCTGCCTGCAAATGACATCAGAATCACTAATCATAGTTTTCTTTAGAGGGCTTTGCTCCTGGTTAATCCAGCAAAGTTGCCCATTTCCTCACGAGCAGAGCTGAGGCTGGAAGGGTGAAACGTTGCTGAAGACTGGCATGGAATACATCGAAATCCTGACCTGTTTTGCTCTGACTTGATCCAAAATCTTAACTCTCTACGAACAGTTTTCAGTGTTCGGCTACTGAAAACTTTTTAAACATCACCCTCCACACTAATTAACTTGCTTTTCAACGGAGTAGAAGCAGCAAATCGTTTAAGTACAAATCACCAACAAGATTATTTTCGAAAATGGCGACACATACGCAGCCCACCCAAGCCTTGGTACAGAGTGTGGTGTGTACGATCGATCGAAATACTCTAGCATGGTGTGGAAAAGATAATGGTTGAGAATCATACAACAGCCGTCGTACCGGGTGCACAAGGCGCAGAATAACATCCCCACTGTGCATCCGGCAATTGTCCATGACATACCCGCAAGCAATTAAGCAGGACCCTGGCTGACACACCGCAGCAGCGCTATCAACATGTATAACATCACGCCCATTGCCAGCGTCACATGCAACTGGTCATGAACAGTTACACTTAACTAGGAAGACTCGTGCTGGCCGAGAGAACCGCTACTATTTACCTCTTCCTACATGAGAATTGTATCAGAGCTTATACTTATTCTTGCTTCGGGTCGGCAACGTCCCATTTTATCCTTGCCAGAGAAGTCCGCTGCACACAGTACCCTATTCGAGAACATCACACGTTGTAGAAGAATATAACTTGCAATACTGAGTTCTGCGTGTCTGCGCGTTAAGTTTAACCTTTCCAGCAAATACAAACGATTCCTCGACCAAGACCATGTTTTTTGCCTGTGCTTGTGTGACCTGAAACTTTCATACGGTAACAAGATTTTTATCAATTTATGGGCCAATTTCTTATTTATTGTGATCCAAAGAAACTGTTACTCATTGCGATCCACAGAAACTGCGCAGCCGCAAACGCAACCGATCGTTTAGCAAATGGTGAAGCAAAAACCAAAGATACGGATCGAAAATACGTTCACTAAATTTGCAGGCCAAAACATGAATCACAGCCGATGTATTTTCACTGCATGCAAAATCTGGAGCATGAAACACCGCCTTCGAAAGTATATGTTTAAAAAAGGCTCAACCGGCAAACGTTCTCGAAAAAAAATAAACAGAACTTTGTAGGCAGTGATAACGCTTTCGCAACTTTGTAGGCAGTGATAGTACACATTTGTTTCGTGGCATTCTAAACACATACAAAGAATAAGAATGAACACAAGCGTCTGCACCGCAGTGGAAATATGTAAAACAAAACCTTAGTCGTTAAGTCATAGTTCTTTTTGGAAGTCAACGTGTCAAGAACGAAACGACTGGATCGAGCATTTTAAAAATGTATAATCGGGATTATAAGTGCGTGAGTGCAGTGAACTTTTAACACGAATATGCAGGATGTTACACGTCCTAAGCAGACCACGAGTCGATTCGTTTTTGGGTGAATCGGAAAATCGCAAACGTTGTGCAGCTTGCTAACGCTGGACACAGCATGCACCGAACTGACCCTGAGCTGGTACAAATCGAATCAAAACAACACGCACAACACGACACGTCAACAATGACTGATATCCGACATGCATATTCAATCGGCGAACGGCGTCCATTAGACGCACTGGCGAGTTGCCGCAAGATGAGCAACCTGATCACGGCGCAGTGCCGCGGCCCTAACGGAGAAAGGCCACTTGCTTATTTTGAGTCGCAACGAATGAAACAGACTTCCGACGAAAAAATTTGTTGGCAGATTACACACTACCAGACTTCGTGACGTAGAAAGCGCTATTGCAGGTTTGTTACGACTTTTAAAGCAAATTATTCCGGCAGTAAACCAGTTTCAACCAATTACCCTAACACCGTGCAATGGCAGTTAAGCTTAGTTCAATCAACAAATGTGGTGTGAAATTGCACAGTTTTCGCCATTCCAACAAGCTAAACTTGCAGATGTAAATAAAACCCGGAGATTATTTTTGCACAGATAAAAATTTGGCACCGAACTTTCATCGAGATCACCAGGAACATCAATCATCTCCAATCCTGGAGACTTACGTATTTTGAGATAGATGAAACAAAGACCATTGTTTGATACGAATGCGCAGCGAAAAGTGAATTCGCAGCAGTTTCTGCGCTTATCTACGTAAACTTTAGGTGTGTTAGCTTAAACAGTCAGAAATTTTCCTTTCATCCGAATTTCATAGAAGTTTCAACGGCAATAGACTCTTTAGTGGGGGCAAAAGATATACTTGACTAGGAAACAACCAAACACTCAAAGTGACCAGAATCGATTTTCTTCCATATATTTTAACAAATAATGACTTGGTTCAAACGAAACAAGGGCACCTTACAAAAAAATAAATAAAAGAATCGTATTACAAGTGTTGCCACACGTCTGTAACCGTTTGAAGGGTGATGAGGTGACATCAACGTGCCCTTTGGTATGCAAAATGCGCTGGCTTGTGTCCAGTAGCAACGTAAAACCTGGAACTCCAGGAATCTTTCTCGAGCAATACTGCAGTATCACTTGGGAGCACAACATAAAGGATTTTTTGGCGAGTCGTCCGAATACTATTTTCACCAATGCACACCCAAAACATTCCTAAGTTTGTTTTCAAAACGACGAAAAACTCAGTGCTACAACATTTATTTTGTAAATCTGTTTACTAGCAAAAACATCTTAAATTGATTAAATAATTGTCATTACAAATACGCAGAACATCATTTTACGCTCAGTATCGCTGTGCACTGCAGCAACCTGTTTACAAGCTTTCTTTACAACAGTTTAATTTTACCGTGACTTTTTTGCCGAGAAAAACGGTTTTCACGTGAAACAAGCTGTTTGCGCAGATTTACGTAAATAAAAAAAGGGTTGATGCATACAAAATGATATCGCAGCAACAAGCTAAGACGTATAAAAAAAACACACGAAAAGTTAGTGCCATCCACATTTGACTCTCACTTTCCGAGGTATTTCATTACAGATGCCCGGACATGTCTTTCTTATACACAAATATGAAATCGTATGCGTATCTTAGTTCACAAATCAAATACCTTCGACTCGACGATAGTTAAAAGAAACTTCTGTTAACTATCAGATAAACACTGCCTAGACGTACTGAAGTATGAAAGACCTGAAGTAACACAGTGCAATTCACTCCTGTATCTAATGTATCTCGCACGCGAACAAGATGTTTATATATCTGCTGAATTACCCTCGAATGTGTTGTAGTACTTTCATACGAATTTAATGAAGAAAATGAGAGGTGTTGTCAATGGCGACAACCAGAAGTCAATGAAAAAGTTTAAGCTTGTAACACGCATACAAACGAAATATCAGGCAGAGCCAATGAGAAGCTTTAGTTATTAAATAAAAAAACTCAAAATTCGTAATTTAGTCAGCGTTTCTTTCAGCACAGGTTTTCCCATTATTATTAAAGTTGCTATTTCAGTAGGTGCCTAAGATGTCTGCTCCTGCACTCAGTAAACATCATATTGTCTGATTCATTTATGTAGAATACTCCTTTGATAGATATTGTTCCATTTTCTGTTGCAGTTTCTGACGTAATAAATCTCATTTTGCCCACTCCTGGATTGATTAAGTAGGTTAGATGTGGGAAAGCGGGTAACGTGGTCTTTCTTGGACAGGTAAATGCTCAAGCCATTATGCATACAGTGTTCACGTTTTAACTTTCTAATGTTCTCAAATTTGTCTTTAGCTACCACATCTAAGGTTGAAGGCAATCAATTCCGTAGTCCACTGCGTGAATAAGCTTCTAATTTTACCTCAACACCTAAAGGTGAATTGTTTTGTAAATTCTGTAATTGCACAGTGAAATGTTACATACGTTTTATGCAAGATTTACATCGCACCAGTACGCTTGCATTTCCTGTAGGAAGAGCACAAGAATCAGCTTGGGCTATTCAAAAACGTTTGTGCTCTTTCGCAAGAGTATTGTATGTCAGAATGACGTTTCTTTGAAAAATTTAATTACTACGGAGTTTGAATGTGGAATAGTGTGATTTCTAAAATTTCTTTCTTTGTCTTCCGCATTTGAGTTGGAAATGCGCAGCACAATCTTGTTGGCTAACAATAATGTAAAAATTTCAAGGTTCAGGTAAAAAAACGGTAGGTCTAGTTGCGTTTTTGGGGATGTGCAAGAAGTATGTGTTAATGACTCTCATTGTTCAACAGGAAGCCACTAATGCATATGCCTGAATGTCAGCATTGACATGTGTTCCAGATTTTCTATAATGCAGGCTCTAGCTCAGGGGTGGGGAACCTGCGGCCCACGTGAACATTTAATATGGCCCGCATCAGAATTTTCGTTACCCAGCTTAGAGCACAACATCGCGTCAAAACGAGAGCACAACATCGCGTCAAAACGAAACTCAATGAAAAGCGGGTACTTAGATAGTAGGTCAAGCGAAGTCACTCTTCCTCACTGTTAGAAAATGGTACAATTTTATGATAAAAATAATTGATTTTGCGGCCCGCCGGCGATTATGCACAATTCATGCAGCCCGTGATAGTAAATAGGTTCAGCCTTGCTCTGGCTAATCACCAACAAGCAAACCATTCACGAGTCGGAAAAAAATCTTGCAACACGTATTCCTGTTAGCAGCCGAACCAAACAAGGTAATTTGCGATGAGCGAACGCAGAAGACAGCGGCATTGCGCATTGGGGGTAACAACAGCGTGGTTTATCGGCTTTAATTGACGTGCGTAGTTTTAGGTAAAAAAGGTGCAAGACATTGCCAAATTGCAACGTTATCCAACTCCTGAAGGAAACAACTGCACCTAAAAGCACAATGCCTTTGCTATACACTAACTGCGTATACTGAATGTCACTGCCTAACCTTAGCCGTCGTCGTTAACTCACTGCCACAAAGAGCACTTCCAGCGCCGCAGTCAGACTTGTCATGCATAGCTTTCTCTGTATGCTATATGCAGTAAGCTCTATTTTCTGACTTCATAACAAGGCAGAATCGTTTTCAAGGACGCAAAACCCACGAGCACAATTTTTTCGATCGACTGACTTTAAAAATTACTTTCACAAAATGTTGCAAGAATTGCGCACAATGGACTAAACTTAATTTGAATGAGCACGTCTTCTATCACAATGTAAGTCACCAGCAAAAATCTATTCGTACGAAGTGCATACCGCGATTGCCGTTCGCACGAAGGCTTTTCTTTTCTCAGCACAACTGCGTTCCGTTGCACCGGCAGCACAACTGTGTTCTAACAAAATGAAATGACGCGCGATGAACAAATCTGTTCAGGAAACTGACGATCGGCAATACAGTTGCTGCAAGTTTTAGCAAACAATTTTTATCTTACGGTATGGACAATGCACTGCATTAAAAAATAATAATGAAGGGGAATGTTCCTGAAGCCACCAGGCAATGTGCAAAGATTCTTTCCGACAAAGTCGACCCTTTTTTGGTAAATGCCCAAAAAGAATAACTTTGATGAAGAATAGGAAAGGATAAGCCAGTACTTTCACAAAACACATATGTTTATGCCATTCGGACAAAACCCTTTCGAGTCTACAATTGGGTACAAAACAGACTGCTGAATTTTTTTAACAAGTCAAATACAACGAACTATGAAGATTTCTAAACTTCACAAAATATTAGCGACAACCAACTAAACGGTCTTCCAGATTCAATCCACCTGCGACTCTCCCCAAACAATTTGACGCAACTCCGTGCAACTGATAGGCTTCATACTACAACTGTCCACGGTTCAACACTTTTGTGTGCCTCGATCGAAATCTCCACCTAAGCAGCCTTGAAACTTCCTGGAAGGGTTAAGGAAGAAGTTGTAGGGGTCATTCGATGCCAAAATGAGATCTCACGCCAGCACCGCTTTAATATGTCTTTTCCGGGTTAGAACGCATTTTTTCTGAAAAAAGGTTGAACGAATTCGTTTGGCGAGTCCCAGCTATGCCACAGTAAGACATGCATGAAGTCACCTTGGGTCTCATTTTCACACCGCTCGACCTACGTAACACACCATGCAAAACGAGGTCATAGCACGAACATGGTGCCCCAAAATCTTCATCTCATTTAACTCAATAACGACATCGGCTGGTACAAAACCAGGAGATAAAATAAATGCCAAAGAGAGGATGCGGGCAGTGAACAAGTCGAGTTATCTGTTTCAACGAGGTTCGTGGTTGCTGTTTAAATATATGTACAACAAACGGTGCTGTGGCAACCATCGACTGCACAAAAATATCCAACCCCGTTGGTACGGTGCGAGACCATCTAAACTGCTTGAATGCAATCATAACCACGCAGCGACATCCTCTGAATCTTAACGGTCGAGCATTCGACCGCTGTATGTCGCTCGGCAGCACTGAAAATTGACCTGACCTAGAAACGAAGCGACATCTCCAAATTACTTAACAAAACATAAACAGTGTTGGTCAGCCAAACTTTCCTGCATAATTAAACTAATCTTCAACATGAAACTTCATTTCGCTACTTCATTTTAAAGCCCAAATATAAAGCTCACTGGAAGTTGTCTAATTGCAGAATTCCAATGGGCATCAACTGATCAAACGCAACGATTTTACGGGCACTGTTTATATTTAGTTTTAATATTTAATTCACGATCAATAGAAAGACTACCACTCTGCTTGCGTATCGGTTCATTCTCACACTTCGACTAGCTGGAAAGGTGTCTATGCTATGGCCACAGTAGTGCAGCATAAGACTTGGCATTTCCACACATGTTTTCCTTAAAAGAACAACCCGGAACACTTGTGGCGTGAACTTATACTAAAGAAAACCTATAAGCGGCACCACACACCCCGTGCAGCATAAGACTTTGCAGAAGAACATGGCCATCACAAGCCAACTGCTCCCAAGTAAAATGGACAACGCCTCATCATTCGTTGAAACAGCCCATTCTATGCAGAACCAACATCTTTGAAATTGTAATATGACAGCGAAGTCTTTTCTCAGGCCGGCTTAGCGTGCCTGCGAATTTCCGACGGGTGACTCAGCCTCGTGAACGCGAACTATCAAAGACCCGAAATCGATTTCCAAACGGGAGTGGATTTACACATGGCCATTATGACGTCGCGTGGTTATCCTAAAAAACGTAAAACGTCAGTAGCTTTACCGCGGGCACACCGACGACAGGAGACGACCGTGCTTCGGGAAACCGAAGTGCTAGTGCGGGAATGACACACTTCTCGAGAGCAGGCGCCGAGCGCCGTTGTTTGTTTTCAGGAGGCGAATCCCGGTCTTGCTGTACCTCCGTGAACCCAACACCGAGCCGGAATAAACGAAGGACACAAACAAGGCAAAAAATCCAACAACGGTTGGGTAACTTGTTAATGGAGCGATCGAGCAAATACGGTCCATTTTCGAAACCAGGGTGAACCCAAATGACCTGTCCAGTCACGGGCATCTCGTCTAGATTTGAGCTGCATGTCACGCACGACGGGTGTCGTTAATTCTCTTTGTTTTTAACGTGTCGCGGAGAAAAACTAATATGCGAACAAACCGCAGATAATTTTATTACGTTTTAACGAAGTGGCCAATTTGCACATCAGCCTCCTGCATGACGATTTAATGTGCCGAAGTGCTCTGATTTACACCAAAAATTTACTACAGCAGCAGAGCGGAAAACACGAATGTCTAATCCAAGTACTCTTGACATATGTTCGTTACAAATATNGCAGAGCTACCTGAAATTTGATTCGAGGTCAGATGAGGCAGAACTACATAAATTGCTCATTAACAACGTAACAGAACACAAATCAGACGGTCACATGATAACAGCAAAAAATTCAGGTTCACAGAGATCACCAGGACAGAAAGGACATGGAGTCATTCTTTTTCAAGCACACGTCGACATACACGCAGCAAAATGGCAGTGGTTTCACCCTGCCGACATAAAACGGACATGCTTAAAAACCCGGCGCAGGCTCTCTGACTCATTCTTACGGTACGCGCGACGTCCTCAACTGAACCCAACCAGCAAGGAGGCTGCGAGCATCTGTTGTTAAATATCTAGGTCGAATAGTGAAATGCAGACATTTCGTGTTTGTGGGAAAAAACGAGGCATTGCAACAAACGCTTGGTGCATCATCAGTAAATGTTAAAAACTTGATAGATGTCAAATTTAATAAACGCAACAACATTACAACCTTAGCTATCCAAAGAAAGCAACGAAGTAACGCGTGTATTCAGATTGAAAGAGATTTTGTAAAATGCCTCCATTCACGAACACTAATTAGAAATACGAAGCAGTTACTTCCCATTTCTTCAGCTACAAGCAAAACGCAGTTTCCAAACATTCACGATTCTATAACAAGAAATGCTGCTTGAAATTATAAACCAGGGCTTAATGGCTACTTTGTTTCACGCCGAAATAACGAAGCTACACAATCTACTGCAAGTCCACATACATATGAATTGCGGCTTCTTTAAAGTGCCGTAACTCCATGACAAAATCCAGAGCAACAAAAACTGTCATGGTGTCCGTTGCTTTTCCGCAGAACTAGTCGTTTGAAATCAGGCAAACTGTTGCAAAACCGTTGCAAGTATTTCGCATGAACCAAATTTATTTTCAATTTAAACCACACTGTCAAATTTGAACCGGAATTTGTTCAAGCAAAGGATTTTCCCAATTCAAATTTAACCTCGAATTAAAATTGGTGCAGTTAAGTGGCCTGAGTTTCACATGTGAGAGGTTAATTTCCTAGTAAATATTAGACGATTTCGTCTTTTTTCAGGTCAAACGAAAAGCCAGAATCGGTTTTCCGTGACTACGACAGCCACAATAGCCAATAACTTTATGCAATATTGTGTACAGAAACGAGGGTTTGCATTGATTTCTTCAACAATAGGAAACAGGCAATTTCAAGATTCGCGATATTGTGGAAGGTCATTACAACAAGCCATTCCCTACAACTGCTGCAAGGTTATTTTAGCTATTCTCGTATTGACAAAACTGAGAGTACAAACACTGAATAGTTAGGCTGTAAGAAGTTTTTTTCTATCCAGTTGTGATTGAACGTACGAAATTTTTGTGCACAGTCTTTACTATCACAGCACTACAAAATTCAACTTGATTTGACCGAACGCTGATTATTATATTATATACATCACACCGGACAAGATACAGATTACAGGACAAAGACTGATGTGCAGCTCACACTAGCGAACCACAGGGCAACGCCTTACCTGACTTAGGCTGGATCAAGAAGTTGTTTACTGATGACGAAGAGAAGTCCATCACATACATACTTCTGGCGTGCAATAGATTCATTCAGTAATAATGTTACTAACACTAATTAACTGCATCGTGCCTAAGCCTAATAAATGTACGGAACTGGAATTCGTAAGGTCAGCAAGATGAGTCTCAAACTGAATAACTGAGCATGTTCACGCAGATATCAAACGTAGTGGACATGGTCAACTATATCCTTAACTTATTTTCATGATAAGAACCACGTCATAAATGAAGCATTATCTGATTTTTGACACGACTCACCAACAAAAGTCTTTAAACCGCCGCTACACCTATTACCCTGCTGGCTAAAAATTATGCCTTACACATATTCGCCATGCACTTGGCTAATTAAAACCTAACAGCTTGCATTGCTGTTAGTATAGTGAGACAGCGCTAATGCAATCAACCTACCGCACTCACATTTGCTTTAGGGCTATATACTGAAACACTGATGTCGCAAACTGTTCTGAACTTGATGATGGAACAACTTCTGCCTGACGTACACAATAACAGCTCTCCGGCACATGACCACATGATACAACTATCGTCCAAATCAAATATCTTAACAACCTTAAACAACGGTAGACTTCCTCGACACATCTGGCACAGCATTTAGTTGTCAGAAGCATAGAAAATAATGTGATCTGTATCTGTTTTCCTCATTCGGACGCCACTTGCCAGAGCTATCCACCACCTGCAGAGCAAGCTAAATCAAACTTTTCGTTCAACAGCGTTTTCGTGACGTTGTTCTCAACCTACAACACGCGCGAAGAAAAACAGAGATCGTCGTAAACAACGTCACGGTCGAAGCGCGAGATGGCCGAGCGTAATGAAAAAAAAACGGGGATTCCGCGATGCGCTCAGTATACTTTAGCCGCATGGGGTGCCCACTGCCCACCCTGCTCCTCAAGGACACTTTTGTGCCAGGCGCTGTTTTTCTGTTTCCCAGTGGCTGGTCATTCGGTCGTGTGCATCCACGCCGAAAGCGCGCGGCGAATATTGACCTTGGTCGTGTTTTCGCAGCACATACGCGCGCGCCACCACACTGAAAAAAGAAACAGGAAGAGCAATCGGAGAGCGAAAAGCGCAACACAATGAGCGAGATAAGGACGAGGTGGGGCTAGAGCGGTCACTATGACTCAACCAAGCGATCAATACGTCGAGTAAGTACGACTGAAATACGGTAAACAAGAGACGAGGGCATTAACCCGGGCTGCCAACAGCTTCTTTTTCATCTATTTCGACAGTAGACTCCATCTGGCCGTCGCTCGACCAGGTACGGCTTCGCCAGAAAATCTGACTTTGCTGGCGATGTTCGATATTCTTCAACCACAATGGTTATTCGAACGTACACACCACCAACGCCACAATATGTTAGTGACAATTAAAAATTTCAGTAATGATGGTTTCTGGTCGATGAAACGGAAAGCGCTTCATACATAAGATTCACAAGACATGCAGTGAGCTGGTAAAAACTGGCAAGGGAGGTCAAGCACCACCTTTGCCACAGGGTCAAAAATCTTTTCTGGAAGAATTTCGTGCTATGAACAATTTGGTGAACAAAAGCAAGTGTGTTGCGAAGCACACACGCGACAGCACACATTGTAACTTGTAACTACACACCAACGTTGTTCTCTCTGATACGTTCACACACACAAACCAGGACTTGCGGAGTGACAGGAACCATTACAACAATACCGAAGATGCCAACTTAACGAGTAGACACTTCGTGAATTAGGCAAGACACACATTTATTGATCCCTAATTTTTTCAGAATGGCCCGGGAAAATTTACAGGCGCAAGTAATATGAATGCAGCAGATACCACATTTTTATATAAATCGCGTTTGGTCTCAACACTTTTATGTAAATCGCATTCACTCTTACCAAAGCCATTATCGAGGGAAAAATTCTGTGAAGTTCAGGATATTCCAGTTTTGAGAAATAGCATTTGCCAGACAAAATTATCACCAGATTACGATGAAAGGTTCGAGAGCAAGCAGATGAATGTTCCAGGGCGCGACTAAGCAAACCACTCTTGAAACAGCATACCCAACAAGGGCCGTCACTATATTCGACACAAGGTTTGTCGTTTCATAATCGGCATGACGGAAAGTACGATTTGTTTTATGCTGATCACGTTTCTTCCTGTTATCCGGTATGCAACAACGCAGCTGCTCAGATCCGCGAGGCTTGAAACCCTTTTGACGGTGAACAAGGCAGCGAAGAGGCCTCTTTAATAACAAGTTTAAGGGTGTGTGGGGAAAATATCCACTTGATGACCTGCTTACAAGGGCATGTAACACAAGATGCGACCCCTGTAGGGTGGCATCGTAATGTGCTTTAGATTCAGTAGATAACATGAATGCGTGAGTTCTCATTACTGAATCTGGGACCGTTCTCGCAGAAGCTATGTCT
>JGI24158J21664_10000357_pt1 | contig 39590 bp, 18 predicted proteins | sample Ectturendosymbi3_FD_21664 | JGI IMG/M metagenome (IMG submission 21664) | reverse complement strand
TGAGGGTAATAAGACAATAGCTACCTTGATTTGGGTAACGGCTCAAACAAGTTTGGGAAACACTGACCTAGACATTGTTTTCAGGAATGTTTCCCACAACTGCTTTGAAATTGTTGATGCCGGCTGTTTTCACAAATACAAACCGATTAAAATCTTCTAAGATTATTGGATTTTGGAAAAAATTCCATGTTTGTTAAGAAACGCTTTAAGCGAGCGGCAAAAGACAAAGGCAGAGGAGTTCGCGCAAGAATCAAGTCGTCATCATCGCAAAGCACCTGGGTTCAGGGGCTTCGTTGGGCGCAATGATTCAATGGGAGAACATATCGCGAAACGCGGGCGCTTTTGTCACAAGACGTACGCGAACGTTCCGCTGTAAGCGTGAAACAGAGCTACGACGTGTTGGCATAAACGCCATGTAACTATAAGGTCATGTTGCAAGGCACCTGCTTGAGACCGAATCATACACGACGCAACAGAACTCGCGCTATCGGGACTTCCAGCACACGCACTGTTGCGTCATCTCCGACCGCAAACTCTGTCGAGCGCACGACCCTCGCCAACTATTATGTTTTAATCGGAGCAACGCCCGAACGACGCGCAAAGCAAATTTGTCCTGACTGGATGATAAGGCACTCCAGCGCTGAAGCGTTGCTCATTGACGTGCGCGCTTTTGCACAAGAGCGCCGTCGCCAAGTTTGGGCGAAGACCGCGGTCGGATGAAGGGGAACGCGGTGCAAAAACAATGCGTCTTGCCGGCGATGGTTGCAGGAGATACTATTTCACGGTGTAATTAGCGTAAAAGCAATTTTCGCGTTGATCTAACCGAGTCTTAAGGCAAAAAAATGCGAGCAGCAGATGTAAACACGATCCTGGCACAGCCGCCGACATCTGCTTCGATGCCCCAGCCTTGGCAGCGAAGTCGGCCATTTCGCAACAACACCAGCATCAAACCCTTCAACTGCATTATTCTTGTTTTAGGAAAGTCAACGTTCATCTCATGCAACGCCCGGGCAACCGTGTGTGAGCGACACGCGTGCAAACCGGCGAGCTCGTTCTTTTGATGCAACCTTTACGATTCTAATGCAACTTCTTTTCGCCAACATTGACAAACTTCACGAATTTTCAAAGCAAATCGTTAAAGCAAAATAATTTCCTCACGTCCGTGAAACGCGTGGCACTGTTTTTAACTCACAACGCAGTGGATATAGCAAAACGCGCGCAATAAGACAAAAAAAAAGAAAACAAACGAACCCGTTACGGCTGGGTGCTCTCCGGAAGAGAACTGAGTAGCGAGCATGTGGCGCTCCTGCACAACGACTGGGGGGTTGGGGTCGTTAGAAAGGATGAAATGCGTGCCAGACGGTTGGCTTTGCGGAGGTTGACTGTAGGTGCCTCCCGATGGCTTGCGACCATAGTTGGACCTGCGTTAAAAGCAAATGTGAGTGATTTTTGCACTGAATCCTTGTGTGGCTCCCACTCGCGAATACAAGTCATGAGAGTTGGAAGTAGGAGTAGCCAACCAACTTATCGGCCTTGAAAACGGGTTTTCAACGCTATGACAAATAAAAACCAAGGATCTCCAGCAAACATTTAGTTGGTTAGTTGGTTCGTGCTCAAACAATGTACGAATATTTACCGCCATTGCACTCTGGGTGGTGCAGTTCTTTGACATATCTAGACGCGTGCTGGCTTACTTCATGAAAATGCCACCAGACCAGACACGAAAGAAAATCTTTTCAACGACAACGTTTTTATCGAGTTGTTGTAAACATTAAGCAAACGCAAATAGTGGACTTTCCCGATCGACAGCACGTCGCAGTGCTAGCACGAGGAAAGGTCAATCGAGGGGCCAGCGACCGCTTAGCGGGCCCAACGCGCTTCATAAAAATCATAATAACAAAGAAAACGTTTCGCGAAGTGCAAAGCAGATCGCGTGTGACTTTTGTGCTTTTTTTGCTTGAAATCAATGCTAGTGTTTTAAGCACAGGCACACTAAGGGCTGACAACAGGCGGCCGGTCTTGTCGCCAACGCAGCACATGCGCCCACATGCAGAAACGTTAGTTCGCGAGATACTCACTTTTGGTTTAAAACTTTGTGTACGTCGGAAAATCTGCAACAAAGAACAGGGCTATATGCCACTGTGTTGTGCAGCCTGTCACGCGTCAACACGCCACTTGACCTATTATTTAATCGCATTTCATGACATGCTGATGCAATCTAAGATTTTTCGCCCATGCCAAACATCAGCACGCTGGAAAAAAAAGGTCGTTATCTTAAAGGAAACCACAATTTCTTGGTTTACATGCACAACATTTACAACTGGTGCATAAACAGTATTTAACAGTTCCCAACCCTAATTCATTTCCATTAATCATTTACGGCAGTTCCCTCGTTACTAGCACCCCTGACATACTTTGATTGCCTGGCTATCCTTTATTTAAAAAACACTAGACTTCTTTTTGAATTGATACCAACCGCGTTCAACATTGTTCGCACCGCAAAAATCACTCAGCGCCCGAGCACATAGAAGATGAGAACCACACATAATTCAAGTACACCTTACCTGTGCAAGTGCTGTTGTTGCCCGGACTTGGTGCCGGTGTTCGACGTCTGCAGGTTGGCTTGGGGCGGGTTGATTGATGTCACGAACGGACCGAAAGGAGGATTCTAAATTTGAATGGCAGAAGTTTCAGCAAAAACAACTAAGAATCAATAACAGATCAACAGGAAGGAATTATTTGAAAAACTACTAAATTATTTTAAAGCGCTTCAAAGCGCATCCATTCCATGCAAACCTGGGTGAGTATGGGACCAAGGATAGGACTCAACTGCGCCAAACATAAAAATTCTTACAAATCCGGCTTTGCGACACACGTTTCAATAAACCATTTACTCCTTTCTGATTTCCACAGTGATGCAACCGCAAGGAATCAATCTGTTCTGCAGCAGGATATAACTGACAATTCGGTGGTTTCTTACCAGCATGTGTTCCGAGGAGAAGTAGCCTGGCCAGTTAAGCATCACGTTAAATTGGGGCGGCTGGGGTACGCTGATCGCTGCGCTCGCTTGGCTCTGCGCTCCCGGTGCAGGGACCGGCGACTGCGCGACACGAGAGAGGAACGGGGGCCCGGTCGGCATTGCGGCCACGTGGCTGACGGGATGTGCGGGGGCGCCGGGCAGCTGAGAAGTGTAGACGAGATTCTGCGGTGCGACCTGGATGAAGTCGAACTGTTGAGTCGAACTGGTGAGCTGCAAAGAAATAAAAAATAGGATTGACTTACAGATCCAGACCTTCCATGGCCTCAATCAAACTTCTGGGATTCCTGACGTTGCGCGATGAAAGCTGGATATATTCGTCACAGAAAATTTAAAAATCGTCGATACCTTTGTAGTGGCATCCAATCACGTTCATATTTGTACTTATTTATTTCGCGCGAAGATAACGAGAAACACATACATGGATGCGACAACTGCTTAATGAGCACGCGCCTAATTTCCTGTCTGGTGATTTGACTACAAATGTGTTTAAAACGTGCTGTAACAAACGAAACACCACTGTCATTATTTTGCTTTTGGTGGAAGTGAGAATGCTTATCAAGACAGCGACTGGAATATTGCCCAGATTTTTGATAATCCGCACCGCACTATGCCTTTCGTGGTCCAGGAAAGTACGCACTGTCCCTGTGGAGTGAAGTGACTTGAACAAAGATATGTGCAAGTTTGAATCATCGCAAAAAGATGAAAGCAGAGCCCAGTCGGCTGATACCTCTAAAGCAGTGGTTCTCAAACTGTGGTACGTGAGGGCTTTTCATGTGTTACGCGAGCACCTCTCCTGTCATATTCGAAAAGCTTTGTTAATTCGTTTCTGCGTTATAATTCGTTCGTGTGTTATGCTAATGTTGCGAATTCGTTTAATTGCTATATTAATCTTAAGTACATTTTGAGCAAAGTACGTTCTCCTGAAACCAGGGGTGTATACTCCAACATTAAAAAAACATCAGATGGTATGTGATCTCAAAAAGTTTGAGAACCACTGCTCTAAAGCCTATAGAAAACGTAGAGCTTTTATTTGTCGATCGTTATTATCACGCACAATCAAGGCGACTTTCAAGCAAAGCTCATGCCTACCGGCTGGGGTTGGGAAGCATGCAGATCGGGCTGTTGTCCTGTTGGAGTTTGAGGTACTTGTTGTACAGCCTGTGCTTCAGGTTTTAACGGTTGAGACATTCGTGGGTACGAAGTAACGTAATGCGACTTGGACTTGATCCGTGCCTGGAGGGTAAGGAAACATATAACAGTGAGGCGGGCATATCCATTCACGTCAAGAATCAAAATTATGTAGACATCCACATTTCGACCACAAGCGATTTTCTCGTATGGGCTAAATATTAATTTTCACAAAATACACGAAAAAATGCCGAAAAACGTTGCTTAAGGCTGGCTGTTTCCTTTTGCAACGAAAAAAAGAACAATTAAAATCCACGTCCAGTCCATGGAGCAAATTTTGGTCTAACAGTGCTTCACAACCAGGAAATCAAGTTGAGCAGCTTTCCAGATTCAATTACTTGTGTTCTACTGCACAGAACAGACGTACTGCGCTTTCAAAGCCAAAGCAAAGAGGTATTCGTAAAAACATAGCATGCTAAGGATCCCTACCATGATTGGAGTATTGCGGAATGAGCCGACGTTTTCACGAAGATGTCTGTAGGCAGCTTGCGCATCCGGCTCGTTGGCAAACGTCACATACCAGCACGAACCGCCAGCAAACTCGCACGAGAGAACTTTGGGACAATCCTTGCTGTCGAACAGCTCCCTGACGGTCTGAACACCACAGGACGAGGTTAACAACAAGATTACTACTAGTTAGCTACTTGTGAACACTTGTTAATTTTCTACCGATCCGTTAGAAATTGAATTCACAGAAGCAATGAAAACTAGTTGGTTTGCTTACTTCAACAATATGCGTGGTTTTAACTCCAAATCACATGATGCTTGTTGTGAGACAATAAACGAAATCATACGAATTACAGCAATTATTTGCAAAAATGCTTACAAGTTCAGTAAGTTTTAAAGTTTTCATACATCCAATTGTTAACGTAGGAATTATACTGGCTGCAGCCAAACCACCACAAGAAACGCTATTACTACCGGGTTTAATTTTCACTCCTTTGCGTCACATCGCTGGTTTGTTCACATGAGTCAGGTAAAACTCACGATTCATTTCACTACAGAGAAAACAATATGGTTTCGAATAAATTCAGAACGGTCATCCTTGATTATGAAGACTGATTGCGTTGCTAGACTGAGTGTTTAACTTTCTGGTCGATCTCCTCATCCTTGATTATGAAGTCAGTTTGAAACAAGACTGAACAAGACAACGCCTTCAGCAAAACATCTGCAAGAGGAACGTAGAAAAAAATTCAGCGTTCGAAGTACCTCAACAGGCGTATCTCCCGGTATTTCCCTGATGATGACAATGCACCGCGAGTGGTTCGGTCCCACACGTTCCTCACCGTCGTCAAGTTTCAGCATGGTGGAAGCTGTGAAGTACGAAAATAACAGACAGTAGAACCGCTTTCGCCTCTGGCCTGTCCGCGGGCTGCGGCTTACACATGCAAGCGCATTGCTTCTGCTTCGGCACAGTGACAGAAGCACGTGAGTTGCAGAATGCTGACTCACTGCTGCTGAAGTCACACAGGCCAGAGCGACAAGTGGTTGTGGCGCAGCGGGACAGCACCGCGCAGCGCACATTGCCAGAACGCCTCCCACAGCAATCTTGCTACTTGGGCTCGCATGAAGCTGCCGTATGAATAGGAAGAAAAAATGCTGCACGCAGCAACAATGGCCAACGCGGACGACTCCGACAATTATTGTCTAACGCGCTGTTTCGCCACAAAAGGCAAACAAAACAACAGTAGTTCAGAACGTTTGGCAGTTTTCCAACGGAGAAATGTTCAACGAAGCCATCTGATCCAGGACCAACAAACTGGGGTGAGAAACAAGCTCACTGTCTGTGAAGCAGGTCTGTACTATTGCCAATTTTAACTGCGACTTGATATTGACATGTTTGCGAAAAATTACTCAAACACTTTACGGCGTGGACTAGTCGGTTTTCGATTAAGTGACGAAAACCTGCGACGTGTTTGAATTACAAGTCAAGCAAAAAGTTTTCGAAAAAATAGCCCCAAATTTCACAACGTGTGAACTTTCGTCGCGCTTGTTCGTTCTTGCTAAAATTGTTGCGGACTATTCGTTGACGAAGTCGTGACGTTGCTTGCGCACAAACTAAAATGCACCTACGTGAAAAGGCTGGAAGGCGTTGCCTTCGCTCACTTCGGTTATCAGAAAGCTGCGCAAGCCAAAGAACGAACTGAGCAATGCACTTGTTAGCGTACGCGACGACGTTTGAGGCTTCTCACAATAGGCAACGACAACGTGGTCTTTTTTCACGATCTGTGCTGCTGAGTTGGTTTCTGCCAAGCGGCGTGCATAAGGTCAGCTAGGTGCAAGGGTAATGTTGACCACGCAAGCGCACCCGCCTGTGAGCAGCTTTAACACATGAACTATCGGTGCTTAAGCTACGTACAGAACGAAACACGCCAGCTTACATTTTATTGCTTCTTTGACAAGATTTATATCGTCCGTTAACTTTTTAACTGCGTTGAAATTCGCCACCAAGCCAATCTGAGCGTAACCCTCGGAATCCATCTGCGACATCAAGTACGAATCCCGTGGCAAGTTTTCCCTGGAAAACACAAAAACGCGAGTTAAATCGAGCGTAGCCGCTGAGTTTGGAACCAAAGGTCCCGCGGCGCACACACAAAACACCAACTTTCCGTTGAACCACCTCTTTTCTACTCACACAACACTAATGATGGGGAAAGAAATACGCGGTTGTCGACGAAACAACTGCACATGCAGCCGAACGTTCACAAGGGCTGTTCCTTATTCAGGTCAACAATGCGCATCAGATGACAGCAACAATGTCCTCGTGTCAACAATGTCCTTGCAAAGTTCGGGACTAGTTTTCAGCCATATAATTACCAAATTTTCAGGGAAGTGCTTTTTTAACAGCTCCATTATCAGAATGACACGAAAACCCGGTGGACAAGTTTCATATGATCTTTATGTTTTTAGCAAACGATCAGCAAGCGTTTTGCACAACATGTTATTTACCCTAAGTCAGGGGTCTCAAACTCAAATTGCTCTTAGGGCCAAATGAGGACCTACAAATTAAACCGAGGGCCGCATTATGACGCTGACGCAACAATGGCGGTACGTGAACCTTACTAGAAACAACTTCCATCTTATTTCTTGCGAAAGGTATCAGAGTTATAGGCAAATAATTTCTAGCCATCTCTATACATTCGTTTGAAAGGTACTTAATTTACTCGCTGGCTGATCCCTTTTAAAACACCGGTGAATAAACTAAATATTGATTATATGAAAATTCCCAAAAAGCATCGCGGACCGCACAAAATGCCCTTGCGGACATGCGGCCCGCGTGTTTGAAACCACATGCGGCCCGCGTGTTTGAAACCCAGTATTAAGACCACAACCCACACAACAAACATTAGCGGTACAAAAAGCGGTAGGAGGAAGCGTAAACAAGAGGCATGCTGCTGTTCGCCAAGACATTTTCAAAAATCGTGATTTTTCTTTTGCAAATCTTACGACACATACGCCTTTTCCTTGTAAATTGACCATCCAAAAAGAGAAGCACGTGACACACCAATCCTATTTGCGGGCGACAAAACGCCCGCAAATACGAAAAAAGTTGATGACATCAATTCGAGAGATATTGAAACGCATGGTTAACAATTGATAGCGCGCCGTTATACAGGTGGTCGGTGCTTCCAGGGTATAGCACCGAGTAGTCACTGCCGCAAAACCGACTGCATCGCGATTGCGAACGCCATTAACGAAAAGGAACAGGAAGCCTTCTTGATATCAAACAAAATGCTTGAAATTCATTCATTGGTGGTATATCTTCTGAAATGACGAGTGCTAATGGCGCTGAAAAATCGCAGCACCTGTGCACGCTACACCCTATCCACGACTGATTGTATCACGCTTGAAATATCGAGCAACTCACCAAAACAGATGGTTGTTGGTGCCTAACCACGATTATATGCAAACATCTGACCAACACAAAGTTATGAGGGTCATTCTAAAATCAATGCGTTACACTGATACGCTTTTTGTGGCTAGTGATGTCAGCAAAGTTCCGACATATGGCCGGTTTTGTTGCGACCGCATAGTAACGATCCTGTTTCTGTCGGTGACTTAATTTGCTTCACACAGGGTTTGTTGTTTCTTTAATGTAACAAAAATGGGCAAGGTTTTCTTTCAGACACTACACTTTCAGCCTTGACAAGTAGCAAAAAAGACAAATGACAATGCTTATTTAAAGAACGAGTTAGTCTTCGAAGCCTTTGTCACAAACAGCACATCTAACTTCGTTTTCACACAAATCATTTGTCTAGGACACCCGAACTTACTTGGAGAAATAATATTCCAACTGTCGTTTCAGCTGCTCTATGAGTTCGTTGCCTTCGAGCTTCGGATGTGACGCAGNTCCTTCGGCAGGAAGATCAGCTGCTGGCTCCTCGCCGACGCTTGTTGGAGGATGTTGCGCTGCGGTGGCGAACCTCGGGTTTGAATTTTCGTCAACTGAAACCAGCGCACCAATTAAACTTTGACGCAGATTTATCTTGGTTGGTTGTAAAACATGCACCAAGCTTCATGCGTTTACGTCAGTGCTCTTCAACCTTTTTGTCATCGTGAAACTCCTGATATGCTTTCGCGTTTGTCAGGGAACTTCCATTAACAAAAATTAAAAAAAAACACGTATTACTTGTAAGAAAATCAATTATTTCGTTTTTAGACACTTCAACAAATAAACAGTTGTTACAGAAGTTGAAAAGCAAGAAATTCAAAGAGCCAGTTCTTGCATTTTTTGAATGTAGCTGCTACATTCAAAATTTGGTCATCCGGCATGAAGAACCCGTATCCTAAATATCTGACGTCCCATTTTATAACTTTGGTAATTGAATCACATTTGGCCCGCTTCGGAGGAGGTGCCTCTTTTACATTTAATCTACAGTGCTCATTAGTATTACCGCCCACACCTTAGCTGTTGTTTTTATTTCGCTTCACATAAGAAATATGCTATTTTGCTTCATCTGACTTGACCAAAGAGTAAAAAATTGGGTTTCACACTCTTTTTACTTTATTCCCACAAGCCTGAACAGCAGCTCTAGTCCGAAGTACTCTCTACTCCGAGGGATCGGCAACCTACGGCATGCGTGCAACAATTGGCACTAGGCCTGTAACTAGGAGGGGCATGGGGGAAGAATCCCCCCTAGACAATTTTTTGCCCCACATGGAAAAATGTGTTGTACATCGTTTAAAAAATTTGGGCCCCTCTCAGGAAGCTCTTCGCCCCCTAGTGTCCCAAGCTGGTTACGGGCCTGTTTGGGCACACTTTTTTTAATGGTACGCAGAAGCTCCAAGTTTTACATGTTAATTTAGTTATGGTTCACATAGAAAATTTATTGAGCTTGACTTGTATAAAAAAACGTATGTTGCTGGCACACTGAATGTTTTAGCTAAATGTTGCCGATCCCTGCTCTACTCAACTGTGAACTGTACATCGGAAACATCGTATAACTGTGATGTAACAATAACGTTCTTTTAAATTGCACAACAATGGACCAGTGACGCAACAACTATCAATATTTATTTTTCGGCTTCTTTTTCTGCACTGAACCTCCAGTGCAACTAATTGGCCTACTGGGAGTCTGAATGCGGCACGGCGATTTAAAAAATTTCAGAATGACACATCAACATATTGAAGCAAGAAATTATTTCCCTAAGAAAACGAGGAACCCTCACGGAACCCCATTACATGTTTTGTTTTGCGGAACACTAGGATTCCGCGGAACCCCTACACGATTTACGTTTAAGTCAAATCACACTACTAAACTGAATGAATAGTCACGACGGCAGCAAAATTTGTCGCTATAAAACGTTGTACTGACCAAAAGCCGTTCCAAAATGCACGAAATAAGGAAAATAACTAGTCAAACACATTTGTATTAATCGAGACTATAGACCCACCTTCCGCTGGCGTCTCGGATTTTACTCCATTCAAAACCTGCTGATAATTGCTCGTTTGGGCCTCATTCTTGGAATTCTCAGCGCCATTCATAGCTGAAGGATCTGAGTAAACAAAAATTTCCAATGAGACTCCCGAGCATTTGCCCACTATTGATCTGAACGTGGCTTTCGAACGAAATCTCATCTTTTTATGCCATGAGTGTCTTGTTTACAACTAAGCACGAGCACGCCCTGTTAATGTAGCACAAAAGAAATCTCACAAAACCGCTATGTCAGGTCCTTATCGAACGTTGATTTAATCTGAGAGACCTCTCCTCAGTATATTAAACGATACTTCACAAGGGACGACCTACGCAGCACTTTTAAGAAGGGGTGGGAGTAGCAATTAATTTTAAACAATTTAAAAAATTTACGGTTTTAGCAAAGTTGATCGCAGATGAACTCGGAGACGGAAATCCCAATGCTATTCTGCTACAAAAAAGTTCATCTCTCACACTGGAACTTCGACCACATCAGGAGTTACTTACCCACAACCACAACGCTTTCCTCCGAGTTGTTGCTCTTCACAACGCCGTTCGAGTACGGCAAACCTTTTCCTTGACTGATTGCGTTGCTAGACTGAGTGTTTAACTTCTGGTCGATCTCCTGAAAACACATCACGTTTTGTGAAACATATCGCAATGTTATTCTACCCCAATTTTACATTTTAGGCGACGCAGCAAGTGGCACAGCCCTTTCAATCTGCATACTTGTCCTGGTTTTGTGAAGTGCGCAATCTTTCCAAATGCTAACAAGGTCAACTTTCATATTTTGAACACTGGCACGTTTTCCAATACAACGCCTGGGGAAGACCCCAACTTTTGCTACAAGCTTCGAATTCGCCTGAATCGGCCTCCACACGCTTACCTCAAAGCTTGGACCACTCCAAGCTCGTGAACTGCACAAAATGATTACTGTTTTAAAGTCGCAAACCTATAAGTAACCTGCAGTCCAAGGTGGCAGCGTCTTTTTTCACAAGCTATCAGACGCTGCAGGAACCTTGAGCGAAACAATGCAAGAACACAGCCGCAGTCTAACAATACGAAAACTGCGCTGCAGGTGACCTCAATCCGCCGAGACGTTCGAGATGCAAACACAATCTCAAAAACACCGGCGGATACTGATTACATTCTCCAGGTTTCTTAAAAAAGCCGAGCACACGCGTTGCTGCTTCAAAGATACAAGTGCGGACAAATCGCTTTGTTGTATCGTGGCCTCGCTGCGTGAAACCATGCTGAGACTTAATTGTTCCAACGCTGTGTACGCAGCATTGCACCTTGGCACTTCATCGCACCTACGTCGCTGCTTGCAAACCGAACTCCCGCTGTAACGTCGGGTGTTAGAATTACTACAGTACCTGTCCTTTTCAATGTTGCCTGCGTATCTAAAGTTAGGAAAAAATTACTTCACGTTCAAGCGATGCCGCCGATATCCATGTGAAACACTCAAGAACGGACTTAACAAGCCGCATCTTGCTGGTGTCATGCGAAATTTCTGACTTCACACCATGTGCACATGCACAGAGTAATATTGTACATACCAAATACGCTGATAAAACTGATTATTAGGGATTGGGAATTCGTGTTTAGGTAAGCGTCTCGGGTTAGGGTTTGCCTCCGAGTGAGAAAAATAAAAATGATTGAGGTCAACGACTAAGTCAGAAAATTTTCAATGGTTAAAGTTATTCCCGTGCTGTAGCTTGTTGTGGGTACCTGACATCTATCCAAAATGTTTTAATTTACACGACACACATCATAAAAGTAATTGCCAGACTTTATTTCTTTATTTTCAGAAGCAAAATAACTGAAAAACAATAACAGGTCAGAAATTTCGCTTGACACCGGAAAGCACCAGGAAAATATAGACAGCAGTGTGCACTGGATGAAATTTTCCTAAATAGCAGTTAGTGAACAAGTCTGAGCAGGTGTGACATGAATAGGTGCGGCAAGACATGAATGGGTCAGTTAATCCGGAGAATAATTTCTTCTTTATTTGAACACGAGAGTACAACAATTTTCGCTCCTCTACAAACTGGGATCGGTAAAGGAAGCTTCGCACACTCGAGCCAGAAAGCCATTCCCATTATTAGAAAGGATGCAACGTAACTGCATTGCAAAACTGATTACAACCAGTGTTAAAGAAATATTTTTGGTGGTACAGAAAGTTTTGTTTTAAACCGATAACAGTGAATAACCTACGTTGTTATAATAAAAGTCATGTCATAACATGTGTCCTTTCGTTTTTACTTTAAAAATGATTTGCCTAAATGCACTGTTTTGAACCCTAGTGACTACGTAAATGCAGTTCAAACAGCTCCTGTAGACCCTGAAATTTGATAATTTGTGGATGAGAGAGGTAGTGAGGGTTCTCATGCCAACTCCCTTGAATTTTTTTTTGTTACCTAATAGCGCTTGCTGTTTGATGTAAATTATCATTGTGACGTCATTTTGACACATTCTTTTGCAACACACAATCTAGACTTTGAATACTATAAACACTTGCAGTAAGTCAGCACACAGCCAGTGCTGACATCTTACGAGCCAAGGTTACTCTGAGCTCAAAGGTTTGACTCGCTTGGTAGCTTGGCAGTGACTAATGGCTCACCGATGGCTATTCCTTCAGTTTAAGGCTGATGCATCACAAGCAATGCTACTAACGCCTCTTTGTGAAGTACAGTACATATTTGTCAAAGTTGATCTTTAGCGAAACTGTGATATTTCTTGTAAAGCGAGCAAGATTATAAATTGAGCATGCCAAACGTGAACGTCTTCGATGCAAAAGGTCCTATTATTAATAAAAAGATTCAAGGAGTTCACAGTCACCACAAAATGTGATCTGTACTGCCTGCTATGTTGCTGCGTAGTTAAACATCGAAGAGCTTCTGTTGAGCTTCATGTTGTTACTCTCAAGCATAAGAGCATCGAAAAGACGAACAGTGCTAATACTTGCATACACTACAAATATTTATCAACGCTGATAAACAACAAAATTTTGCCACGAAACTTATTCAAGCTTCTGCATGAAATGCTATAGCAGGGGTCTCAAACACGCGGCCCGCGATGCTTTTTGGGAATTTTCAAATAATCAATATTTAGGTTACTGAGTTTATTTACTGGCGTTTAAAAATTCTCGGCTAGTGAGTGAACAAGTTCCTTTAAAACGAACGTAGAGACGGCTAGAATGACTTACCTATAACTCACGATAACTTTCGCAGAAAATAAAGATGTAAAAGCTGTTTCTAATAACGTTCAGGTACCGCCAATAAGTCCTCATTTGGCCGTCGGAGCATTTTGAGTTTTAGACCCCTGTGCTATTGCCTTAGTAAAATTAAATCAATCAACGATTCAAAAACCCGTTTCGTCTGAAAGTTAAGAAACTAAGTGAAACAAATGATAGGAAGCTGGCAGAAAACTTGTGAGAAGCCGTTATTTTTTGTTATAGATGACACTGAATTAAGAGGTAAATTTTTTTACATATACTGTGGTACGTTTGATCGGTGCTTAATGACTCCTGTTTTGTGGGTTGAATGCTCTGTGTTTTTGATGTTTTGCCTAACAGTAAAAAGATAATTCAACATTAAGGAATTCACAGTAAGGAGGGATCACGTGGATTTGTTGACATCTAATTCTGACGGCTATGTGTCGTGCAGGCAAAGTTTTTTGAAAGAAATACTGTATACCCAAACCAACTGCACGTTATCCACCTTGCACTTTTAATGCATAACTGAGTCAACAAGATTTTGTAATGAAGCAGACAATTTGATTGTTGCAGTAAAAGCAAGTGTTGTCTAGAACCAGAGTAGCTGATTTTATAGTCTGTGAAAGACCTCTGCAGCTAATTGTTACCCGTTTGGGGAGTTGGTTGGATGCCGCCAACTACTAAGCTAAGAAACTTCCACAAATCCCAGAAATTGTTAATTCAAGGAATGGTGAAAGGGCGATTGTGATAAAGGTGAAAAATATAGCGAATAACGAAAAGCTGACCAGTCAGTTGATAGAAATTAGCCAATGCTACAGTGGGCTGACACTCAATTCGTAAAATGGAAAGTTCCACATACACAGCACATGAGGCCTGCCTACGCACTTCGCAGATCTGATGATGCCTACCCATTAGGCGAATCATATACTCTGTAAGATCTTAGTGTTTGATTCTTTGCTGGGAAAAGATTCCTTTCGATAGACAGCACAAGAGGCCTATGATGATATTAATTCTCCAGATTTGGGAAGTGATCAAGTGATCCTCTGCAACTGCGAAAGGATATTAAGAACAGCTAGAGAAAAAATTATGTAGAAAACAATCGTGGACATGAGTAAACCAGATATTTCTCCAGCATTGCATGCAAAACGGTTAAACTGCCACTCTACTTCAGAGTCTGTGGAGCAATTATTTTACCATTTTTAAATTAATGATTCATCCAAACAGAAATTATGCTGACGCAAACATTGAATACTATATGAAATTGCACCTCAACACGTATAGATTAGATGTATTAGACATTAGAATGCTTGTAGTAATTTTCAACTGAAGCAGAAGTGTTTTGTTCTTTGTTCAAGTGTGTGTTTAAAGTCCATGAAGAAACTTACATACTAGTTGTTTAATTACAGAAATTTAGTCATATGTCATCATATACTTAAAAAATTAAAGTTATATTTTTCGATATTTTAGGTCATAAAAATGGCCCCACTGATGACATCTTGTGAGTGCAAAAATCACAGACAATGTGAAGCAAAAGTGTATTTTTTTGTATGCAAAGCAAACCTGACAATAATATTACGCAATTACGACATTCATTTAGTTGCATTCTTACCTCACGTGACAACCTAACCATGCTGCAAACTAGGACTTCCCATAGTAGGCCATTGCCGGCCAGCAAAAGGCTTCAAATGACAGTTTACATTTCAGCCGTCACGACAACGAAACGGTTCGTCAATACAAACAACGCCACAAATGATGACACATCCCCTTCACAGCAAAAACAGACAACAGTTTGAAAGGCAGCTGCGGCACTATAAAAATCACTGATGATGGGACACCTAGAGCACATTGAACCTGAACACGTATAAATAAAGTTACGGGGAGGCGGACCCCTGCAACTGCCTTCCTCTAGGACCCTACAGCGACGACACCGGTCTCGCAACAGGCTGTACATGTTACACTGCAGCCTGCTGACAAGTTTCCCAGCACCAATCGCCGTTCAACACAGCTACATTATGGAGGCCTCCTTAACAGCGGTAGTGGCAACAATACATTCAGGAAGTTGATGCCGGCTTACGCAGCGCGAGGCAGTAGAGTGAAACGCGCGGCGGGGAAGCAAGTTGATTTCCAGTGCCAGCTTTGAACTTTGAACTGCCAAGGGTCTACAAACAATTGACACGTCTTATATCTCAGTGACATAACCTCGTAAAACATCATACAAGCTGATTTCTGTGCAACCATGAATATTGTCCCAACACCAACAGTACGCATTTCGCAAGGCGTAACTCGGTCTGATGGCAATGCATTTGAAGAGACTAAAAAGTTACTTTCAAACACAGCCAGTCAGGACAAGAATAGCAAGCAAACTTTCAAGAATGCTAGCTCCTAGTTTTGAGTTACTTGTAAAGCAACTAAAAGACAATGTGCAACTCTTGGACATGGGAATCACGGCACTGGCTAAGCATTTAAGGGCGACGTTTTGTTCACGCATTAGCTAGATTAGTTTTAGTTCAAGTAACTGCTCTCCACATGGGAGACAAGCCTATCGCAAAATTTTAATAGGAAATCGATTTCACGTAACACTATGCATCGTCAGTCTTAAATCTGCAAGCAATGCTAACAGGCAAAACGTTGAAAGGCTAAACAAAGGCGGGGAAAGCAAACCACTTCAGGGCTGAAGTGAACATATCACATTGACTGCGACAATCAAAACTTGAAATTACGTCTTTCTCAAATAAAATTGTGTTCTCTGCAACTTCAAAACTTCAGATGTAACTTGAAGTTACATTGGACATACTTTGGGCCCCATACATTGGATTTACGCCGGACCCCCTGAAATGGACTCTGTGAACCCTGTGGTTATCTTGAACTAAGGTTTAGAACCGCTGGTCCAATGCAATCTAGCACGTGGATTCGAAACGAACAATAAAGATGCTTTCCCAGCTTCAGGTGATTTAATTTGGTTGATGCCCGTGAAAAATAATTAAATGGTGTAAAAGCAGTGTGCTTCCACAATTTGGTCAAAAAGACTCGTCCATTACAGAGCTCAGTTCAGACACAATCGCATCCAGTTTCGCGTTCACATTTTCACATTCTACATGCGCAAAACGCAAACCACATTATAAAACGCACATTCGAGAAGAAACTTTCCAGGTTGCAGTTTCGAATAAAAAAATTCTCACTCTGTGTACCTGTTGCAGCATTTCTCAAACCATGGTTCGGATAACGGATGGGTCAGGAGTATATTTTGCTTAATTAGTTTGAGCCTGAAGACTAGGCCTAGGCTAAAACAGTTGTATGAAAAATATTTAACAAATAAAACTTGGAAAACACTTGCTCGTGCATCATAAACTTTCAGAAGAGTCAATCGTCTACTGCTGCACAAACATTTCACAGTTCAGTAGTGTTAGTCATTCCCGTTTTTAGCTCTCCGCTTTGGAACATTGCTGCACTGAGCTACCCAGACACAGACAACAGGTATTTGGGCAATACGTGTAGTATTCTTTACTTCAGTGGAAACTAAGTGATAGGTTGCTTAGTAAGCCAGGTAGGGCTTGTATCCACATATGTGACCAATTTTTAACTCATTTGTTATTTTCATAAATGTACAAAGATTTGTTAATTGTGATTTCGTTGCAGAGATTTTTGGCTAATTGTATTCATATCTCCACAAATGTCAAAATTCAAATATAAATCCGAATTTACAAGTATTCGCAGTGAGGACACTGAAATGCCACCATGTTTCCCGCGCTTTCAAGTTATATCAAACGAATTTATAAAAGTAAACTGAGCCACCTTCATTCATGTCATCGCAAACTTGTTGATAACAATCGTATTTTTTTCAGTGAAGAGTGCGCGATAAAACCAAAGGCTCAACAACACAAACGTAAATGGAGCCATTATTAGTCAAAAGAGAGCCAATGGTGATCTTACATTGTTTCCTATTTGAATGGAAAACGAAGCAAGCTTACTTCATTGGTGTGGCCTTGATTAAACCAGATTTGGCAAAATAGTGAAGGAAGTGAGTGGCGAGGAAGACTCAAATAAACGGAAACAATTCCTGAATCAGCTGATGTTCCTCACTTCTCACAATTCCTTGCGTACGTTCGGTTTGCTAGCAACAATGATACTGAAGAGCATTTTTTTCTGCCCACTACGTAAAACCACAACACCCGGAAAAGAAAAGATGCCTTCAATGTGGCGGACAAGTTTTTTATAGAAAACATGAAGTGATCTAGTGTATGTCCAGATTACACACCAGTCCAAGTGTTCAAGTAATTTACTGTAGGTTGAACCAAGAAAATTTGGCATTTCGTGAATTACGCAACTGTTAATTTTGTAACGCTCGTGTTTTAAATTCTCGCCTGATACAAGAATTGTGTTCATGCTGTGGAGCTACGCAAACAAGAGGTCTTATTATAATAAGAAAGCAGGCAGTTGTCACGTGCAAAAGTTTTATCACGTGATATTGAACTGAGGGAAAGCCACAGATGTTGATAATGGGGTGAGATTTCGCGCGTGGTCGAAGATTTCGGAATGAGAAATGGGGTTTTCTTCTCTCTTGGCTGACATGACGACGGTGCTGAATCCGTTTCAGGAATCGCAGGAAGGACAGTGTCACATCACAGTGGATATTGCGGAAAAACTACGTGCTTTCAAACAAAAGTTGGGGAACTGTGGCACGTACAGTGGTAAATCGTACGTTCGTTCGTTTCATTCCAAATTGTTAACAAGTTAATCATGAGTGAGTATGTTCAATTTCGCATATGGATTTGGAACACCTTCACACATTCATTTAAAAAAAAACTGAAAAATACATTCTAGGAAACGCCGGCAAACATACATGTTTAAATCATATATGCACAGCGAAGGTGGTCTTGACCTGGACTCGGAATTTCGTTTAGATTTTTCAGGAACAGCTTATTGATATCCAATACATTTCACTTCAGTTAACTTTCAAAGAACTTCCACTGCCCAACTATCAAATTCCAAAAAAACACCCAATCGTGCATGAAGAAACTTTGAAAATGATAATCCCATTTCCAAGTTCGTATTTGTGTGAGAGTGGATTTTTCTCCACTAGCGTATAAGAAAGACAAACAAAAAAATTGTTTGCATGCAGAATGTTCTTTGCGCTTGACGATGATCGATGTTGAGCTTCGATCGCGCGAACTCATCCAAGGCAAATTAAGCTGTGTTTTATTAAACGAATGTTTAGAAAATTTGTGTTTTTTCTTTATGCGCTTACCAATTTTCCATTCAACTTTATTTGGTTCCTAAAAGAAAAGTGCTGAGCAACGCTGTCTGTTAGGGTTGGAAGAAAAAAAGTGCTTTTCTTCTAGGTGCCAAAATCTGAATCGCGCACCGGAATTGTCGTGCTTGCGCAATGGAATAATCCATAAAGCAAGTCGGAACCTAAGCCACAGCCCAACCGGGTGTTCGTTGCAGAACTTGTTTGGGCAACGTCCAGGTCATCACAGCGATGCATTATTTATATGTGTAACGACCGCAGTCATAGCAGTTCGCAGCTATGAGACGCTGCAACTTTTACGGCTATAAGTACTTCGGAATAAACCGCTGCTGACTGTAGACCAGCAAAACTCGTGTATAAAAACAAAATTCCCTCCTTTATTTCTTACAAAAAAAACTGTCGTTTTCTGGGAGGCAAAAAGCAAACATCTGAACCTTCTCTACTGAATTGATTACGTGATACAAGCAAACAGAATCCAGACGAACAGTGCCGTCACATTCGCGCCTGTTGCTTAATGGCCTGCGGCTGATCAAAAGAGGTTTTGAATTGTGTTCTGAAAGATCGTGACAATTCTGTTGCCACTTTTTTTTATGGCAAAGAAATAAAACGACTGTTTCAAAACGATTTGGGTCGCTTTTCAATTAAAAGCAAATAAGTTTTGCGTGTAAATACAACAGATATTTTGCAACTCGCGCTGTCTTAGGTGTGAAAGTTGGCATAGTGTCGTGTATATCACGTGATATGGAAATGAACCACAAACAGTATGTCATCCGACCCCAATTTATACATGACTGAAAGGAATAACCAGCTGGAGAAATTCCAAACAAGAAATATTACCTAAAACACATAGATTTAAGTTCTCGTTATTGAATTCCTATTTGGTAATGGCCTGCGTTTGACCTACCAGGCGCAGTGCCCACAACCTTCAACGTAGCCTTGTTATTCAAAATCAGTCATGGTCACGTATATTTGCGTGTACTCGCTTTCCACCTGAATCCTGTACAAACGCTGCGCACGAACGCGCGACGGCACAATGCTGCGTCAGCATCGTAACTCTTTCATTTCATCAGCTTTGGTCATGACTCCATTGTTTTGCCTAAAAAGTTCTGATGATGATAGTGGTGGAAATCAGACCCGTAGTTCTGGTGAAACTGACATACATCATATAGTTCCACCGATCAGTATAAACCGAATGACTAGGTTTGGGCTTGAGTACAATAAACAGCAAAAAAACAAACAAAAGTTAGTTACAAAAGACACGCCCTGTATCATCTGGCTGTATATAAAAGACACATTTGCAGCTTCCCGTACACCTCATTAAAAACACGGCAGTTGCTTAGTTTGATAACCAACAAAAGAGTGGTTTCCCGCAACGGACGCAACTGAGTCAAAATAACATGGTAAGACCGACGTGATCACGTTGCTGCTCGATGTACATTCGGCAGTGATGTGCAAAAAGCGGCCCCATGGCAGTTGCGCTGTGCAGTCGCGAGGAAAAATATTGATTAATTAGTCAGCATCGAGCTCATGCGAAGGACGGGACGAGGAGGCCGATGGCGGCAACATAACCATCGCTTAGTATTGTCTCGCAAGATGAGAACACCACACGTTCCGCCAGACGCGTCTTGTCATCATCCGCATACGACAACGACTACAAGACCAAAATCACACATTACAATCGTACACCCTCGCACTTGCACCTGTTGGGATCAGATGATGTGTTTTTGGCCAAGTTGGGAAGCCTTTTTGGCAACCCAGATCAGTCAACGTCATTGCCCGTGGATTGAACTTGCAAGCAGCATCATTGACCGGCAGATTAAAATTACTTACATTAAAATAGAAGTTGCAAGGCTTGAACCAACTGATGCCTCAAGCCTTGCATAAGTAACGAAGTAGTGGCTTAAAAGATGCAGCAACTGAAGTTAAATCTACTCATTTATACTGCGCATTTATACTGAGAATTTTATGGTAGCATTACTTTGTATTGCTTTAGCACTAAACGAGACCTGACTGAAATAGAAAGCGATTGCACCCATACGTGCCAATGATTCGTGCAAAATCAAGGGACTAAAGGGCAAATGCATCAAAAACTTCGTGTGAGTTGCGCGTGTTACAGTGGAAACACGTGTGAGTGAAGTGGTTTCTTTTCAACTGCTTTATATATAATTTTCAGAATCTGAGCATACAACAAAATCACGGAAAGTCCCATTAAAACTTGGAAAAACACTTTCACCTTTTAAAAGTCGTGATTTTGAAGAGGTTTCTGCAGCTTTCACACGAAAACTTCATTAACTTTTGGTAACAATGAGTGGAAACACAATTTGACATGCTCAAAAGTACCCCATTTCCCAGTTACAGTACAACAAAAATTTCCACTTTAACTACAGCTTAAAAAGCACGATTTACCCAAATGAGAAAGTGTGAGAATGACTAAATGCGATAAAATTTCCCTGTGGGAACCTTGCGAGAAAAAATTTTCTACCTAATCTCGACGCCTCACAACCGAATTTTAAGCACAGTTAAAAAGCTTTTAACAATGGGGTATAGAGATAAAGATAACCGAAGACGTTTATCCGATCGAGTTACTGGGCCGGTATGAACAGTTCCTTCTACCAATAAAAGACATTACCAGCAACATGCACTGCCGACCATGACGAAAAACATAAAGCCAGGATTGCTTGATGGCAGAACTGCGCACCTTCTTACATGCATTATTTCACACACCCGCTTCACGAACTGCCTTTACAATTGTAACTTGCAATAAAGCAAGTTGAACAAGCAAAAGCATGATTTTGCAAAAAAATTTGTCAAAAAAGTTGAAAATGTTCTTTGGTAGTGTGTAACATCACTGAATATCAAGCCCAAACAACCTATACCATGAACATACAAGAATAAAAAGTATGCTGAATGATTTTACTAATACCCAGACAAGGCCACTCACAGCGACATGCTTTTTTCACATCGCAGAGCCTCCCAAAACAGCAATTTGTGTAACAATTTTACAATTTTCAGTAGATAACAAGACATCGTAATTTAAGTGAGAAGTCACAAATGAATTCAGCATGCCCTTCATTCATTAGCATTGTTAAAAGGTTATGACTACGGTCTCACAAACGAGATTTAAGATAATTCAACCCCCAGGATTTTGAAATATAGCAGAAAAATATTTTCTCTTAGATAAAATGTAATTTCACCACTGCTGCTCCACTGAAAAGTTCCTTCCGGCGCCCATGCCTGCATTTGATCCAATGCCTGATTCTTAAGGGTAAAGTGTTTGTCAGATACAATGTCTTAACAAGTCGGTTCCAAACCTCAGAAATAAAACTGTTGGGTGACATAACCTAAATCAGAAGAATAAACTACAGAAAAACACAAAGCTAGCAAAAGACAGCACTCACTTACTGGAAAATCGGCTTCGTAGGTGTATCTGTGGTCTGATAAATTGCCACGATCATACACAAAACCTGTGTTTACATAAGACGAGCTTTTAACAACGCAATTCTTCGACTGACCATTATCTTGAAAACCAAACGAAATGGGTTTTGCTAATCTTCCAGCATTAGTCTGTCGGGATATTTTCGCACGACTACGTTCAGCAGAACGACGACCACTGCTTTGCACGTGAGGCCTCTGTTGAGGTCCCGTAGGCAGGTGAGGTGGTGGTTTGCTGGAGGGTTGGGCATCGCTGTCCAGTTTGTTGTGCTGATCCCCATTTTGCAAACGCACCACATGCTTGCGCTTATGCTTGCTCCTATTGTTCACCACACACTGCCATTCCCCACCGTCACTCGATTCTGAACTGAAATAGCCGTAAGCAATATTGCGTGCTATTTTAAGTTCACCGCTGCTTGGTTCCGCAGCCGCATTGCTTGCAACACAGGCATGATCACTGCGTATAGTAGAATCATACTTCCGCGCTTTTCCAGCAGGCTCTGATCCAACCCTTTCTCCGTTACCATTCAAATGATCCGAATCTGTCAACGAGCTGTCCGAGCGGCCGCACCGTTTCGGAGAAGTGACTTCGAAGTTGAACCCAACGTCGTTGTTACGCATTCGCGGGACGCTTTCCGAAAATCCACTGTCACTAAGCTCGGAACTCCGCAAGCTACAAGACGAAACGGTGGTATCAAGCCCCACCTCCGCATCGTTCAATTTCTTTTCTTTCGGAAGGGCAGCTTGATCTCTGGACAAGTGATCTGCACCAGCGGCCGTGGATGAGGAGACCATAGGCTTGCTTGACGTTGGTCTGGGCTGAGTTTGCACATTGAATGAAATATCATCCATGAACTCCAACTGGTCAACGTCCGCCTGAAGGAAGTCAACGTCCGGATCAAAAGCGGCAGATTTCGCCAAGGCATCCGGCAACACTATAGCAATGTCAGCCATAGATAACGTAGGACTTTGAACAGCAGGTGAAGCACCTCTTGGTTTTGAACTCAAGACACCAAGATCCTTACTCAGAACAAACGGAGAGGTTAAGCTGTGAGTTGTACACACACCTGATGTAGTTGCACGTAAAATGCGATCAACGACTGACGAATCTTTGTTGATGTCACCATGTACCACTGATGCCAGGCTGGGGACACTGCGATGCTTCTCGGCATTTGAATGGTGGATCTCGCGGGCAGCAGTACTCAAAGGTGTACTGCATTTGGACTCAGTAGTTGCCTCAAACACGCCATTGTCTTTGGTAATATTCGCAGGCCGTTTAAGTGTCTCCGGTGGTGCCATATCCGCTTCCGTATTTGAGTTTGGCAATTCTGCGCAGTCTTCAACTTCATGCATTAAACACTCATTGTCTGACGTAAACTGCGAATCATTTGTTCGAGCTTCAGCGGCTGTGGGGCTATGTACTGCTTGGGATTTGCTGTTTTCCACTAGATCTCTTGCGCTGGTTACTGGAATGCCTGAACTGGTCTCGAAATCATATGGAGGAAAACTGGTTTTCGAAGACTGCATACCAGCGGCACGATCAGAAAGATCACCGTTTACCATTTCGTCACCTGGTATGGCCTCCAACAGAGCAGCTGCTGCAGTCGTTTCGCAGTGGTCGCAACGAGTCTCTGCAACGGGTACTGCGTTTCGGTTGAACAGGTTGCTAGTGTTGCTCACGTCCCACGCTGCATTGGAAGGGCAAGCTGTCATTGAGCAGCATGCGGCGCGGTTGTCAGCGTTTGGCCGTTTGATTAGTTAATGGATAACTGCCAAAAGAGGCTTCTTAACTGCGTGCGGCTGCTGTTTCTCCAAGTCAAACGTCGATATCTTGCACATACCACACGACGAGCACTACAGGCTTGTTCCAAACAAATCCATCCTAGTCTACTTGCAGGCACTTCGATGTGTAAGCATACGCCTGCTAGCACGTCAACCTGCACAGCAGTAAGCAGAGTAAGTAAAAAAAAACTACAACCGGCGTGTGCTACACGTGAGTCATATTTGCAGACCTCGAGAAGTGCCACTTGACAAATTTGCTCCAGGCCGTGAGACAAGCTGTTCAGCAGTTGTACTCGATCGATTTCTTTGCTACCGCATGGCACACAGTCTACAAGCCCAGTAAATCGAGTATCGTAAAAGCGCAATTTCTACTACTGACTTGCATCAACGGATAATTCGAGCAACTCTACCTGGTTTTAGGATTTAGTGGATGACGCCTTAGCCTCAGTAATAAGGTGTTCACGTGCCTTCTTTTCTGTTTACCTTGTGCTTGCTGAGACATCCAGTGCAAACCAGTTTTGGCCTGATGAATCAAAACAATATAACTTCGAACATTAACTCATTCGGCCTACTCTGTGGGATTTCTCTATCACATTACAGAAATGAAGAAACAAGGCAAGGAAATTGGCGTTGTCATCAAAATTAGAACAAACCGCTTTCCTGTAGAACTTGTGACAAAGTCATTCCAGCCAATAATTAAATTGATAAGATCTCGAAGTACTACTGTTTGCGGCAATGACACTGCCATGAACCTTGTGCCCAAAATGTTTTTTACTGAAGTTCACGCTTAAACCTACGCCTAATCCGTTCTTCGAAAGTCTAAGTAGCTTCAGTGATGATGGCCGAATTGCGAGGCTATCAATACGTTAGCTTCGACTACATGACACTTGCTGTAATTGTTCAGACAGTAACTATAACAATCGGCTACGCGTGAACACTGAAGATGAATTCACTGTGAGCTCAGGACGTACATCGTTCGATTGAAAAGCATATCAGGTTTCGTATTCCGTTCGCCCCTGTGTAATTTGTAAACCGTCAGAACAGCTTCCCGAAACTATGTTCTGAAGTACTTACTGGCCGGAGAACCTAGTTTAGACGTCACGCTGAAGGGCAACGACTGACATCTTGCTACACCAATGGATTGAACATGAGTTTTCTCACTATGCTGCTTTAACGCGTGTGGTCAACATCGCTTACACACGCTCGATAGAGAATGTGTGGCTTTGACGGCAAAATGATTCAGAATGCAGTAACTTTACCGCAACATGCCGCAGTTTTTTTAGATGTTATGTCCAAATCACCGCACTGCGAAAATTACGCCAAACAAACAACTAAAACCTACTAAGGTCATTTAACGCCAGATACACTTCTTAAGCACGACATGACCTTTTAATCAGCAACGATAAAATGGCTAAAGCGTTTGTTCGTGCGAGCTAAAAACTCTTAAAGTGGTTGCTACGGAAAAAATATGTCCAGCCGTTAAGGAGCAGCAATAATTTTTGAAAAATATTCAAGTTTCGTCGCTTAAATACATGATAAGTCAAGAATGCTACAAGGTAAAATAAAGATACTCGCTACTAATCGGTCAAAAATGATTAAAACCTAACAACCAACACTTCTCCGAAGCACCCTTCACAATCCAGCAAACTACTGTACACTTTGCAACTTAACTTTTCGCTAGTTTTGATTTCATGCTTTTTGCCTGCTGTGAACCAACTACACTGCTGCTTGTACCACAACCTGCCTCTAAGCAACGCCCCGCTTAGACAAACACGAAACGACCGCCCGTACGTCAAGTACTTTTTTTACCCACTACACATCTCTCCATTCTTGTGACGGGCCTTCGGTCGTCGTGACGGTTGCGTAACCAGCCTCTGAACTGAAATGTGGCACGACCTTCGCTGGCGTAACCCGTTACGAAACGAGCTTTCTAGCGTGACGTAAGAAAGTACTGACAGAAGCGGTACGGCATCAGTCGACAACCAACCGGGGAGATTCTGCAACTTTGGAACGAGAAATTCGCCAAAACTCGCCTGAAGTAACGCTGAAAGCAACAGCTGCGGATTTACCCAGGTTTGAAAAACTAAACCACGTGGACTAATGACCATGCCGCCGCTGCCGCAAGCATTTCACAGAGCGATCTGTGATTAGGAGCGAATTCGTCACATGCGATCATCAGCTACTCACCTACCAACGCGCAACTACCTGGAATTGGCACCAAGGTAACGCATTTATGCATCTGGCGATGCTAATCTCCGAGGATGCTATTGCATTTGTTTTCTGTTTTAGCAAATAACCTTTCAAGTCTAGCTATGCGTGAAAGCAATGTGCAAGAAATTGTATGTCTGCATAAAAAAAAAACGTAGCTAAAACTACTGAATCGAGCTGGTAACGACAAGGTAGAAAAGAAATACGAATGCAACAGTTCTACTATATTAGACTTTTCTACAAACATTTGCACCGGTCATTTGCAAAAATGTATGATCACACACATTGGGCAAAAGTAAACATGACCAGAAGCGGGAATAAAACCAAAAGTAACGTACAACATTGCACCTATAAAGTAAATGTCAACATATCTTACACAGGAGGTTTTCATTAATTTCTGCGTTCTCAGCAAAACTGCAGCTTCCAGTTTACGGCACAGCGATTTTGTTAAGTAAAACCCAGCCTAAAATCACACGTAGTCAAGAACGTTCCGACAAAGCACACAAGCCCCTGCTGTTGAGCAGGCTGCTTGTAGCTCCGAGTCAGGCACCTATTAGGAAACGTGATTAACGTTGTATTTCAACGTCATACAAATAATATTCCGTCAATTTGGTTGTAAACAAACGTTTTGCTGATACATGTAGAGCACGTATGGAACTGTACGAGGCTGTCTGCCATTTTTCCTCCACGCAGAGAGGACTATGCACCAGCACTACACAAATGCAATGTACTGTATTTTTAACACAGATTAAAGAATGTATGTAAGGGCAACTCCACGTTCAGAAAGCCAGAGGTCACATGATGACCTGCCGATCACTAAAGGACTTGTGTACCAAATCAAAACGTGATGTATGAAAATCTACATCAGTGGTCTATACATGCTCAGCTAAGCTTAAAAATTTTCGGTGTGTTGATTGTAACGTTATGGCAGCTATCAGTTTTTTGGGCGTGCTTTTCGCCATTCGCCTGCCAACGTTGTTACGCTGATGTAACTACCCAAGAAGTACATGGATACAATGCTACCGCTGCTGGCTATGCTCTATTACAGGGGTCACCAACATGGTGCCCGTGGGCACCAGGTCGCCCGCACGGACCACGTGGTTCGCCCGCGGGCCTGTTCTGACAATAGCATGAACATGATCAGTGTCTTCACATTGATGAATATATTTAAGCTTTATTAATGATAAACATAATTGAAGACAAATTAAGTAAAATTTTATTTCGGAAGTGTGCGTATCAAACTGGTAGCCCTTCGCGTTAATCTGTACCAAAAATTACCTCTCAGTTTCAACAAGGTTGGTGATCCCCGCTCCATTACTTTTTCACCTTGCACGTTGTACGTTGTACACAATAATCGCAAACATACACGATTTGCAAGCAAAACTCGAGTTTACAACACGGCATAATATAATTTTGGTTGAAATCATGCAACAAGAATGCACAAAACATTGAAGCACTGATGTATCCACTATATAAGAATGCGTCCCTTTGTGTAGGGTTTTTTATTTGAACAAGACAGGGGAATAACGTAATTAACAACTTAATTAGTGCAGTATGGCAAACAATGCATCCGTTAACTGCTCCCTTTACCGAAAACAAGCTTTTTCTCGGGAGGTCTGCAGCCCAAGTGACCCCTGGTCCTTCGCAGCCTCACACTCCCCCATGCATAATTAATCGGTCTGCTTGGACACGCGAGTGGGACAAGTCCGCCCAATCTACTTTTAACCCGTACCCTCCCCGCGCACCCTACCAACTCGCGCCCTCCCCTCCCGCACTATTTCCGCCTCATACCTGTGGGTCCTGCACCTGTCACTGCTTGTCTGAAAACCACCAACAACTTAACTTATGCAACGTGTTTCGTGTCTAGGGACAATATATGCAGTGGTTCATTTCGAAGTCAACAACAGCTCTTACAAAACATTGTTAAGTAAAAATATGAAACCTTTTGTCAACCTTGAGCGCTTCGTTCCTAGCTTTAAAAGCACTGTTGAAAAAGAGTATGTCGTTCACTGACAAACTCCTCAAATTTGCTCTTCTGCTATTCACGACATGACCAGCCACACGAAACGCTCATTCATTAGCAGCGCTATGTTGCCACCATTCAGAACGTATTTCTTGCAAGATCACTGAGAGCTAGAAACTCCAATCTGTGGTCTCGCCACTAATGGAGAATGTTGCTACACCCTTGAACTGCAAGCTCCCTGTAACATTGAATTTTTGCTCATGTCATTTTTATATGCACTGGGTCAACATTCAGCTACCCGCACAAAGGATTTCTTATCCCGTGCCCGCCCCGCACCCGCACCGGCCCCATAAATGCGGGTACCCGCAGCCCGCGCGGCTCAACCCGTCCCGTGCAGGATTTTAATACTTGAGGCTATACTGCGCTGCGTGTAGAAGTGAAGACGTTATACAATACAATGCATGGCAGAGGAAAACGCACGAGTTTTAACTACTCTCCACATGTGAAACAAGTAAGGAATCTATCTGCAAATTTTTAATAGGAAATTGATTTCATGTAAAATCGATTGAAATTGATTTCCTATTAAAAATTCGCAGATAGATTCCTTGCTTGTCTCACATGTGGCGAGTAGTTACTTGAATACAGATATATGCAAGTGTGAATCATCGCAAAAAAATGAAAGCAGAGCCCAGTCGGCTGGTTTACAGAAAACCTACGTCTTTTAATTGTTGTCATGATGGGAGACAGATTTGCTGATGAAGGAACATAAGGGATAGAGATTTTAATCGAAAGCTCAAAATCCTTCAAGGTTATCTCCAGCAGATCAAGCTCGTTCAGATCAACACAAACTCAGAGTCAACGCTTAGAGCAGTTGAGCTAATGGCGCATTCAGCGAAAGACAATGTTTCTCTCTTTCTCATTACTTAGTTATGATTAAAAAAATACGTGTTGTATAAACGGTATCGCTTCGGACAAATAAGCACGATGATTGGCTTCTAAACGCAATGCAGTCACTGAGGCAGGCGCGGATTTACCATTAGGTTAAAAGGCTTAAGCCTAGGGCCTCCGATCTCGGGGGGCCCCAAAATTTTAGGAGTAAGGGCAATTTCCAGCATTTCTGTAGGTAATTATATTTGTATTTTTCTTTTGCTTCAACGCACTTTTTACTGTGCCGCCAAGCCGCAACCAGCTTGGGACGCCATGGGGAGCGAAGAGTTTTCTGAGAGGGGCCCAAATGTGTCAAACTTTGTCCAATAGTTTTAAATTGTGGCCAACACATTTTTCCGAGGGGATCGAAAAATTTTGTATAGGGGTTTCGCCCCCCTGGTTATGGGCCTGTGTGCCGTTAACAAAATATCGCTGTATGTAGAAGAATGAGCGCAAAGGATTGAAGTGAATGACGATGAGCATTCTCTTTTTCTGGAGTTGAGAATTGGTTATTGTTACGTAAAATATGCGGAACAAAACGCCTTAATCAATTTCTTCAGATTTACACGAGGCCAGTGCGGTACTCCATAAATACGTAATTGTAGTCAGATAACTTCACCGCTGCCTTTTGTGCTAGTTTCACTATGACTGGTTTTGTTCCTGATATCGAAGGAATTCAGAAAAAAGTAATACGTTTATGAATTGGAACAACTTGTTCAGTGAATGTAACGAGCACGAGCAGTGCTAATTTGTATGACATCAATCGTCGCAAACCTTCCAGAAGGGCCACCAATTCAAAATAGCCTAGGTCCCCGAAAATGAAAATTCGCCTCTGCACTGAGGTGGTGTTAAAGTGTTACTTTCACAACGAGCAAATGTCTTTGAGATTGTTGAGGAATGTTAGCTGTTTTGACATGCAGCTCACTTTGTTAGTTTTACGCAAAGGGCGAGAAAGGATCGATGGAAAAAACAGTATTCGAAAACAGACGCAACGTATCGTGAGTTACGTGGAGTGGATGGGAGATTAACGACATAAACATTTGTGAATGATAAAGGGCATGTGAACCTTGCTCAAAACATTCGCAATACCAACAACTGCATATGCATTTCAGTGCGACAGCAAACGATTTTTCAACGTTACGCAACTTGTGGGAAGTATAGCAAGCCGGAGGGGCTTGTGCAAAAAACTCGAACATAATTTGAGGAAGTCCGCTTGTCTGACAACTCGCATGTAGATCACTCGCCCCTGAATCTTAACTGTTACCAAAACTTTGGTGCGAATCAACAAAACCGTTTGTCAGAATAGTACTGTATCACCATACTTTTTCACTCCACCGTTGCATTGGGTTGTATTAGAATGACCTTGACAATTGGAAAGACGCAACCTTACGCGCTTTGACGAAAATTCCACCACATTCCGGAATTTTTCTTTGGGCAAGCAGATATTATTCCCGTCTTGAATTAATTAGGTACAAATGTGCCGAAATAGTTGATTTGCATAAAATGAATGTACATGTACAGTACTTGATAAGACTTAGCTCTACACTATTATTATATTATAAAGGTTGATAACAGAGTTTTTCCGGGTGGTTTCTGGGGCAAGTGCTTAGCACGTCTGGTGTAACGATGTCGCTTACGCACATCCTTAAACTCGCAAAATAGAGTGTTGCAATGACTCTCTTAGGAATAGAAAATATACCAGTGAAATTGCTTCATGGTCAGCCGAAGGCGTCACCACGTGCCGAATAAAACGTTTTTTAAAATTTCTGTTAAAACCTATCAGCGTGCTTTATTGTGGCTTCCAACCACTGGAGTACTGCCGAGACAGCAGACAATACGTTTAAGATTTATTGACATGGCAAACTAAAATTTTTGTGTGATCCGGGATAAGCGTGAGTCTCAGGTTACTCACTGTGGCAGCAGATGTCAAGGGTTTAGTTTAGTGTTCGACCGATCCATCGTTATACCGATGTATCATATCGGCAAGATTCCGAGCGGAACTGACGTTCTGGCAGACCAGCGCAATCGAGACCAATGGTTCGGTCGAGTTTTAAAATGTGCATCACTGTTTATGCTTAATGAGAAATATGGATTCACTATTAAAGGCTTCGAGGCTTCGTAAAAGAAGCAGATGAACAAAGGGGAATCATCAACGGCTAGTTTCATCATCCGTGCTCGACATTCTAATCTATTGTTGTGGGGAACCTATCAGATTGTGGAGGCTGAACAAACGCGATGATCGCACGACTACGGTAAATGTCTTCACTCTGAGGGCTTCACCCACATGATCAAGATCATTATCAGCATCGAGTGGAAAGCCTGATATCACCGACGCTGAGTAAATGACATTGATAAAACAGTCTAGGCAACATCATTCCCTTCACTGTTGAACTTCCCCAGAAAGAAAAAGAACTTAGGCCCATTATTACAATTACTTATAAAACACCAGTAATAACTGATGCAGAAATTGTAAGTTATAAAACTTTAACGCATGGAAATATAGCTGCAAGGAAGGCTTGTCCATCTGAACCACTGGTCGCTGTGGCTTGCATGGCAATTTTGGTCGCAATCGAATATGCCTGTGAACTTTAAGTACACTTAAAGTTTTGAACACACAATGTGAAACAGATGAGCTTAAGCAGAAGCTGAATCACCCACTATGGCATATACGTGGCAACCCGCATCCTTTTGTAGTGAGCAATATGTGGGTCAGACCATGAATGAATTGTTTCCCGCCGGAATGCACATCACACCGCGAAGTGTGGAACACGTTTGACAGAACTGCTAACAACGAGATTGTTAAAACACTTTCATATGTACCTTGATTTGACGGAGGAACCACCCATTTTGCAGTGATTTGAAGGTACTTTTGGGGAAAACTCAAAACTAAATATTTCGACGAATGTGAAGATAAATGTGTCATAAAATTAGCGCCAAACCAGCACTCAGAAAATAATTTTATCCAGTACCGCCGACTAATTAAGTATGCCTTACTCTTGTTCTTGATGCGTGTTCTCTCGCTGCAGACAGTCACACCAACCCTCTTCTGATTGTTAGTGACCTCAGCAGGCTTATGGAAGAATTTAATGAAGAGTATTAGCGAAATAACTAGGTTAAGCTTTGTAATGCATTCCAAAGCCCCTGTTGATATAACGTATTTGAACGGAACAGTGCCCCACGACAGCCGCCAGAACATAGGCATAGCCAGGGGGGCCAAAGGGGCCACTAAAATGAAACATTTGCCCTCCCAATTTTGGGCTGGCTACGCCACTGCGCCCAGAACCTACGTAAATGCTTTTAGAAACCTTCTTCTTAAATTTCGAGTTGCATTTTGTGGAAATAAACATGATACGCAGCAATAACAACTTCATACACTTCAAGAAATTGGCGAGCCAACGCAGGTTTTTTAAGGTATTCTAGGGACCCGATTAGGGTCCTTAGAATTGAAAATCGGGTCCCTAGAATATTACAAAACATCTCTAATTATATGTAATTTAGTCGGAAATTTTTCGGGTCCCTACAGGTCCATACCGGGTACCGACATTTTCCTTAAAAAACTCTGGGCCAATGACAAGTTCTCGTCTAACCATAGCAGCAAGCACCATATAAGTTACAACGTAACACCCAGGCAATAAAAAGTGATAAGGCGGGTTCTTTCCGGACAGCCTGACTGGTAGTTCGTGCGACACGTTAAACAGCTACCACTTTTCAACTAATCGGATTACGACAATGTGTCGTTGAAGACGATCATTAGCCGCTGACCCAAGAACATACCCTAACACAGGGGTTCCCAACCTGGGGTACATTTCCCTATCTGAAGGGGTACATTAAGGTTCGCAATAGAAGAAAAAAGTGTATTTATATGTTATTTATTTCCAAATATTTATACCTATATCAACGAATATTATTTTCAAAGATCATTATCTGCTTATTTTTAAATATATCCGTGAATAATCATGACCAAATATTTTGTCAAAAGAAATTTTAGGGGTACATATTCATCTGTCGGAATGCTGAAGGGGTACATGGCATGAAAAAGGTTGGGAACCCCTGCCCTAACACAACAATACAAGTGAACCATTTTTGTTGGTTCATGTTTACTAACTATTATGCTGTACTTCACACTAATGCAAAGTGGAAACCTTCCACTGACGATAAGTTGATGAGAAAAAGGTTGAAGAAACGAGGGAAACAAAGCTACTGCCGGTCCAGCGAAGTCACGAGGTGTCTTGGGTACTTGGAGACGTTTGTCATCCCAATCAGTTTTGCTTCCTACAAATCGGACAAATCTGAGTGGTTTCAGCGCCATCGGATTCAACAGCAAATCCGATTGCCTTCAAAGTCAACGGCAAGCAAACTTTTTCTCATTTACGTGGTGACGAAAACGCGCTCACGCTATCGGTTTACACTTAGTAAGAACGGTGTCTCCCAGTTTAAAACACCATTTTACCAACACTATCATAGAAAATGCAGCGCTGATTTTTTACTTCAGTGGTTGCCTGGTATTCTAAAGTCCACGGGTCGGCAACCTTTTGCAAACTGTGTGCCGACTTAAGGTTTCGTATCATTCAGTGTGCCAACAACATAACGTATTTTTATGCCAATCAAACTCATTATACCTTTTGTGTGAATCATAACATAATTGATATGTAAAACTTGGAGCTTCAGCGTGCCATTGGAAATTGCTCGGCGTGCGAAGTGTGCCACGCGTGGTGTAGATCACTGGCCCCTGAATCTTAACTGTTACCAAAACTTTGGTGCGAATCAACCAGTTGTCTGAACATGTGGAAACTGTTGTTTAAGAAAAATTTTCCACCAATAGATGGCGCTAAACAAGAGCACGTGGCCAAGCGAGGCGTAAAAAGACAAGGAGGGTCACGTGAAAGTATGTCGCGCGTCGTGTTTGAAGTAGGCGAGGACAACCACAGCGATCCTGCCGTTGCCAGGCGCCGCCGCAGAACAAAAGGAGAGTTTACGGCGGCGCTTGGGATCCTCCATAAGGTTTCTTCTTTGCTCCTACGCTCGCACTGAACTGGGCAGCAGCTCGTGGCAACGCGCGCTCATTTGTGGACTACTGCGCTGCTGCTGACGTCACCAACAGACGGTATCCGAGCTCATCTGCGACGGTTCTCTTCAAGCATGCATATACAGCAAACAGCGCCACAAGCTGCGAATGGTCATCCACACGCCCACTTGCTAGTGGTCTGCAATCCCAAGTTACGCTAACAATCTCTCAATCACTGTGCTTTCCGCTTTGGAAACGAAACCCCACTAGTAGTCGCAACCGTTGCGATTAAAACGCGATGACGACTTCCTACCGTGCGCCAATCGCCGCCTGCAGTGGAGCGGGACTTACAGTTGCGCATTAATATGTCGCATCAATGTTAAGGGATACAGCACATTCGCTACAACACGTTACATGCTGCGTAAAAAGTCACGACATGTTTACCTATTTAATGACTACGTGGAAATGATTTGTACTATGTTCATGAACACTGTTGATACACTGTGTCCCCGATCAAACGGAGTGCTATGATAAATTACGTGCGGGTAAACTTCGGCAAGAACGTGCGAAATGAACAACAACCCGTTGCGATGAACGCCAGGTGTTGGAATAAGACACTGCAAGATACTGACGTTGTGATGGGCAGCGCCAAAACACTGATATAACAGCAACAGCATTAACAACCGTTAGCAGCATCAGACAATCAGAGCTGAAATTAGCATCGTCAAAAATTACGACCGAAAAGCTTGAGAAACAAACGAAACCACAGTCTTGCTTTGCGGACACTACATTCACTTCTAACCAGATAATTGTGAAGCTGAAAAAATAACTAGGTGCGTTTAAATGACACTGAAGAAGTACTAACAATTACAATCCAATTCATAATACCAAAAAGAGTTACTTGTGTGTGGGACTACAGCTGCAGTCAGATGGACACAGCCAGCAACCCAAGTCTCACCAAAGGCTTGTAGTCTGAAAAACTTTCTCAAATAAAACGTTCATGTGGAAAGAAGGGCTGCATTGTACGGTCCAGTTTCTTTTATTGTACGAATTAAGAACATCTGCCTTAAGTACACAACAAACACAACACGCGTGTGGCAAACAAAAGGGAGTAGCACCAGATTGCCATGTAAATGAAGCACATGACATGCGTGATGCAGTAACAGCAGTTGATTGCTGCACTACATTGCTGCACTACACACACACAAACATAGAAACAACGTAAAATAAAACGAAACCAAATCAGCAAAGAAAACTATGTTCGCCTAACTCCATTGTAATTTAATTGAAGCTGTAACAGTCACAAAACACACCACTTGTAGAACGAACACATTACTGTATGGGGTGAAAGTAGCACACCTATCAATTGACTGTAAAAACCAGGACTCTATTCTTTAAGTTGAAGATGGAAGTGTTAGCAGCTCTCCTAAAACCATAAAATTGGACAAGACAATAAGCCTAATGCAGCCTTGGCATACCTTCCATAAAAGAGTTGTCCTGTGGTATGTACCAAATCAAACCCAACTTAAATCATCCTTGATAAAAAAGCAACTTGAAAGTTTTGTGAAGTCATTGAGAAACAACAGTGCAACAACCAGTGATATAAATAAAAATATCATTGGACGTTTTGAAAACCAACCGTTTTTAACATGAAAGCAAAAAGATTCCAAAATTTTGTTTTCCAAACTTTCAAATAGTTATTTCTTATACATGAGCAATACATAGCAGTTCACATGTATTTCAACCAAAGTTACCTCACACTACTAAAATTTATTTCAAAGATATTTCAATATACCACAATAAGCTAGAAAAGTAAACTACCTCAAAATTGTTGCAAAATTGAAATTGACTAAAACATTTACAATGAGGACAAAGTTTTTCTGTGATAATGCAGCTACCATGGAAAAACAGGAAAAATGCAATTGGAACTGAATGGTGTGGGAGAGATCAGTCAATATCAGTAATATATACTTTTCTCTGCCGACAGGTAAAGCAAGTTGGTAGGCTGCCACACAACACCAATACATTCACTAATGTGATCACAATGTCACCCTGAGTTGCTGAACTACTGTACATTTCAAAACAAAAATAACTCTTGGCTTGCAAAGAATGTTTCAGCAACACAAATGCCATGGTATTTACATGTCAGACAGTTAAGCCATATGGTCCAGATCAACCTCAAAATATTTCTGATGATGTGGCCACTTCAACAACTACACCAGAAGCTGGCCCATAGTTTACAAGTGTTCTTTTCTAAGAAATGCTGGCCCTAATCATACCAAGTTAGTAGGAAAGTATGCCCTAACTATTCACAAACTTAACAAAAAATAAAGTTTTCAGATACAATACTCACATGTTGCTGTGAAAGATCGTTTGACAACCCTGTCTTCTCAACTAGTTTCATCAGGTGTCACTGTAAAAAAAGCTATCAAATTGTGCAGTCTGTCAAAAACTCAGTAAAACACGGTCATACATTTATGACAAAACAGGCTGATTTAAGGTCTTTATGCCACATAGTCCTAGTTCCAGTCAACAATTTCTTCAGCTACCAGCTACTTTCAATTTTACAGAATTTCATTTCTGTTTTGACAAAATGATCTCTCACTAAGATGCAGTACCTAAAGAAATATGAACACTCTGTTGTAGAGCAGAGCTTAATAGCAATAGAGATAACTATGCTTTAAATCACATTTAATAAACTGCAGGGTCTAATTCAAGATGTGAGCAGTGAGCACTTTTATTCAACAAATTATGGAAGGATTTATCATTGAGCCACATGGTGGAATCAGTCAAGCTGGCAATCAACAATGTTTCTTCTAATCCATAGAAGAAAATCCTTCTAGTCCTACTACAGAATTTCAGGTACCACTTACGGTAAAGCAAAATCTTACACAACGCCATTCTCAATATGCACTATGTGGACTGAAAGACATGTAGTGGTCATCTACCTTTACATCACTTTCACAATTTTGGATATTTCTCAAAATAGATATACTCTATACATACTGCAAGACAATAGATGCGATTCTAACCTACTTTCCAATAAAAACTTGAAATTCCATCTAGCGGTTGGGGCCCAGGGCCAGGTAACCCGAGCCAGAATGGTCAAAAACCTACACCACTTATGTCATCCACAAAAACCCAAAACCTAAACTTTTTTTCATTGCAAACTAGAAGCTTGTCGCATCTTTTGAGGGTTTGAATAGCTCTCTAGCACAATCAACTGACAAGTTCCGGAGTTGCAAAGTGGTGCAAAAATAGCGGTTAATGCAGGAGCTCAAAGTATGAATATATCATACACTGGCAGTGAACGTGTTAATGGTTTGAACTTCTCTCTAGCTCAACTGCCTGATGAGTTATGGAGTTCCTAAGTGACACAAAAAATGTGGTTCTCGCGAACTGTCCCGGCAGGGAAGGTGTGAAAAGAAACAAATGGGTAATTTGGCATTTAATTTTTCACAGGCCCCTAAACATCATTAAGACCACTGATTATGTCACAATGCCAGCTTACCAAATTTTGTGATAATTAATGATAACATAATTATATCCTTCACTGAACCTTGAATACATCTTAATTTAATTTATTGACAAAGTATAAAAAATATGAATTTCTGCTAAAATCCTTGGCAATAACATATTTTCAGCTCTGAAAAATGACACTGCTACCAAAAGTGTTGAAGGTGATGTGATCCATTTATCAAGTGATTTAGGACAGGAGTCATCAACCTTTTTTGCACTATGGACCAGTTTAACACTTTCAGAGCCGCCTGGTTTCGGCGATTTTCGCAAAAAAAACAGTAGTTTTCGGTTGCCTTACCAACATCCTAGCTCCTCCGCCCATTTGCGCTAGAGAGCTGTTCAGCGGCTCAAACGGATCAGCCAGTCTTGTAGATTGCACTCGAAAAAACATTTTTTGCTTGGGGGGTGCGGTTTTTTTTTGAGCGACGTCATAAGTGGAGGACTTTTAGGCCACTTTGGCCCACTTTGCCTGGCCCTGGGTGCCAACTGTTAGGTGGTAGTATTTCGCTGAAGTTTTTACTGGAAACTAGGCTACAATCCAAGTCTTTTGATTCTTTGGATGACCTGCGGCATTATTATGCAGACCAGCACTCACATAATTTACAAGGTTTTACATGAAATGTGATTACTCAAACATCACGTCCTGTTTCTAAAATTGAAAACAACTTATCTGGAACATATGTTATGTGTTTTTGAAGCCAACTTGATGAAATTCTTGTTTTTTAAGTGTATTTTTGTCCATAAAATGTTCTAATTTAAAAAAATTTTGAAAAAGAAACTGATATTTTTGCACTAGCCTAACGGTGCAGTCTTGAAATCGTGAAGCCTAGTCCTAGGCCAACTGTTGATTTTTCAGAGGCAAACAGGGTAAGTTTATCAAAAATATTGCAATTTTTGCAGCATTGTATCCTTGGTTTTGTGCAGCCCGGCAACAAATTCATCACAGACCAGGCCCAGTGTTCGCCGACTTCTGGCTTAGATTAGGGTTAAAACATATGTGAATAAAGTTAATAGGCTAGGTTCAATCCCAGTCAGGTCAAACCACAGACTTTGGAAAATGGTACAAGTAACCTGTCTAGCACCATGGTCAGTAATGCATGAGCGCAAAGAAAAGCTTCACACACAGTGCTGTCATTAGCATCAGCTGCATAACACAGTGTGTAGTAGACAGAGGTGGGCACTAGAGTCCTGCGTGGGGCGGGTTAACCAGTGCGGGTTGCGGGTACCTGCTTTTGTGGGGTGGGTGCAGGAACCTGCACTGCTTTGCTTGCGGGTTGAACTTGCTGCAAGGCAGGGCGGGTTGTACTTGGTGCGGGTTGAGAAATTCTTTGTGCAGGTAACTGAATGTTGAGCCAAAGCACGTGAAGTTAATCAGCTCAAAAATCGCAAAACACGTGGATGTACAGTCCTAGAGTTGTTTGCCAGCATTGAGCTTAGGACAGTAGGCATGCAGCAATTATTACATTATGATGTAACCCATTGTTGCGAAACATTAGTTCAGACTAGTGGGCAAGTGAACATTTTCCAATGCTACTGTCGTACTTGGTGAGGAATAATTTAGTCTAGCAGCACTTCTAAATGGATAAAACAATGCTTAACGCACAGTTAGTCACAACTGAACTGAAACGTGTTTGTTATCGCCTCAAATCTGTTGACTGCAAAAAATCAGATCTGTGGAAAGTTTTGGTTTGGTTGTCAATGAAAAAGAATGAGTAGCTTGATTTTGCTGCTTGTTAGACTGTCTTCAGATGTTATGAGTAGGACAAGTTTTTCAACTTTTTTTGCAGCTTCCAACAGCTTCTGAAGTACTCAGAATTATGTAGTACGATGAACATGTGAAAAAACATGCTTGAGAACTATTTCAGTATAATTCTGTTCTCTTTGATAACCGATTCGAACTGAATAATGACCTAAAAGCAATTGTAGAAATGACCTGGCCAAACAAACATCAGTCAGAACTGTAGGCCAAATTGTTAAATTGCTAAGCAACTTGATGTACTGTAGAGCAAAGTTTTAGCATGCTACGCAAACTGCTGGCAAATCATCGCTATTTCTCGCCAGATAATGTTTGGAAATATTTAGCATTATATGTAAATAAATCGCTTGAGTAAATCACTGTCGTTTAAAATGCTTGTGCATAAATGCA
>JGI24158J21664_10000355_pt1 | contig 39612 bp, 22 predicted proteins | sample Ectturendosymbi3_FD_21664 | JGI IMG/M metagenome (IMG submission 21664) | reverse complement strand
TTGTGAAGAAAAACAGAAAGTAGGTCTATTCGTGTACCACCTTGAAGGCCTTCGCGTACCACTAGTGGTACGCGTACCACAGTTTGAGAACCACTGGTCTAGTGGCTTGGTCTAGTAATCTAGGGGCAGAATAATGCTTTAAGAGTAAACAGCTTTCCATTAGCAGGAGATTTAATGAATCCGAGCCATGATCAATAGATGTATCAACATCCCTAATGAGACAGAGCCTTGTTACACATCACGCTGGCTAACTGTGATTGGAAGCAAATGAGGTTGAACATAGCATACGAATAAGATGTATGGAACAAGTACCACAACGTATGAACGTAGTCATGTTTTTTCAAATGTGGGTCATTAATCAGCATTCAGTCAGCAGCACAGAGCAACGCGTTTGACAGACGGTAAGGCCAATCATAATCATCAAATTATCAAAAACATAAAAACGCTGTTGGAAAATAAAGGAATAGAAGACACGTGGTGCTTTGAAGGATTTCAGGTTCAATGTCATATTTCTTTTTGTCTCGTTCGTAAATTTTCTAATGTACAAGTTGGAACAAACGTAAATGAAATTCAAAAATTCTTGTACCTTTCATGTATTTTTTGTGCTGATGATGTTTGAATCTTTTAGTGTTGAACAACCACACATATGTTTATTTCATCTTACCTGAAAAGATTGCCGGTCAAATGCCATTGAAGACATATCATTTGAACTAGGAAAAGTATCCAAGTAATTGATAAAACGGCACTTTCAATATTACTGCGTAATTGCATTATGAATGGGAGTATGCTCCTAAAATCTTTATGCAACAATGCAATAACGTGGACGTAGCAAATTAGGAAAAACTTTTACATCACGGATGTCCAACCAAACGATCGCAGTCTACTGGCAGGTGTCTAGCTTATCATAAGTCGACCACAAAGGGTTTTGGAAAAAACGAAAGCAGGTTTTTATTATATAGTCGCTTCTAAATAATTGTGTGCTTGATAGGAGAGTTTATGGTGTTATGTCTAGTGGTTGTGGGGCAATAACAAAGGGCTGCGGTGTTAGTTACTGCAGACCGGAAGCAAAGTGTTTGGATTTACGATGTTAACACTGGACTGGTAGATCTCGGATGATTGGGTGCTTGAAATGTAGATCTTGGCTCACGAAAGGTGGGGTTTCCCTGCTTTAGAGGATACGCTCAGTATGTTTTTAGATTAACACTGGTTTTGTTTCAGTATATTGTTATAAGTCTGGTTGCTTAAGCAAATGAGAAACACTAGTTAAAAGCTAATTTTTTCAAGTTTTCAAGACCATTATTCTGTCTGATATTTTTAATATTTAAGTTTTTCAATGATTTAATCCTTGAGATTTTTCTATCATTATTGAGACATCGTGTTAAACTGTTAAAAATTTTTTCGCCTAACTTTATCCAACCAACTGTTGTAAACGTAAAACCTCTGTTAGAAAAGAAACCAAACTTGACAAACCCAACGATGAAGCACGTACACTTAGGTCTTGCTAAAATTAAGTTGAAAAGTTCCCATTTGATATACTTTTAAAGCAGGTAATCCAATGTCTTTGCATATACTTCAAATGTGTTTAAAGGAGCGTTTTTCTGAAATTTTTAAGTTCAAAGATTATATGTTGAAGAAACTACTGTAGGCTCCGCAAAGGTGCGGGTTGATTCAACTGCCCTTCCTGTGCGGAGACTTGAATGCAAACATGTGCAAGTCCGAATAGACATTAGACACGAAGTTATGAAAGAAAAGTGCAGTAGGATATTCCTCTAAAGCTTGCAGAAAACCTATAAGATCTTCCAACTGTGAAATATCTGTGTTACAACTGTCACCGGAGTGTGAAATACTCACACACACCGTCACTGGCCAAAAAGATTTGTTTGACAATCTTGCAGCATATAATTTTCAGTTAGCAATACCTTGCAAATCGTTTCAGCAAAAGCCTTAAATTGATTCTGTGATTGTTAAAAACAGTAAAAACAGTACACCAGCCCTACACCTGCAAATCCTGTCACGTTGAAAAATGAAAAAGACTATGTGCCATCATTGTGATGTCATCAGTAAATACCTATGAGATTTTCACATCATATACTTATTTTGCATTGCAAAAGAATGGAGGATGGTGTGGAAGTTCTGCTAATGCCAATCAGACATACGCAAAATATGGTGCAAGCACTAATTGTAATTCCAATGGTACAGGAGGTCCTTGGGCGAACAATGTCTACAAATTGAATCCTATGCGTAAGAAATGTTTTAATTTTCTCGTATTCATTAACTGTGGTTGGTTTGTTAAAATAACATTTTAGAGTTTTTGTATAACGTAAATGGAGTTTAAAAAGCTCCTACTCCACTGTATTGATGTTGTATTGTATAGCTTTGCATGATAGCTCTAGTGCAATCAATATGTCAACAGTGTTCAGTTACTGTACTTTCTTCTTCGACCTTCCTTATCCAAGATGACCAACGTATCTGATTCAAGTTTTCTTCTGCGCGTACGGTTTCGGAGATGACTAATGAGGCCAATCCGCACTGTGAAGCCTCTGCCACAAGATGGACACCAGTGGGATGGTTGAAGGAGCTGCTTAGTGGAGGCAAAAACCGTGCGTTGTTCCCGTTATTTGAGTGCGGCCAGTGTCCTTCGTTTTTCGGCTGAATCAGTCCATGTGGAGATGAGATTGCGCCACGTGGAGCGCTCCTCTGCCAAAGCTTCCCAAGAGTTGACAGTCCTTTATTGAGGCTTTCAAGGTGTCTTTGAAGCACTTTTTCTGGCCACCTACAGAACGCCTGCCATGGACAAGTTCTCCATAAAAACGTTGCTTTAGGATGCGGTCGTTTGGCATCCCGTGTACGTAACCTGCCCATCTCATTTGTGTCTTGCGCACTATAGTCTAAATTCTGAGTGCATTTGCTCGGAACAGGACTTCCGTGTGGTATTCTGTCTTGCCATCGTACCTTGAGCTGCTTGCGTAAGCCGGAGAGGTGGAAGTGATTGAGTGGAATTGCACTAAAGGCTACTACACAACACTGTCTATCGAAAAGAATTCTTTCCCAGCAAAGAATCAAACACTGAGATCTAAATAGATCTCTTGATGACCTCCTCTAAGATTGGACTACAACATAAAATTTTATTTTTAAAGTTTTTGTTCTGTTTTTAAAAGTTGTGGTTGCTTCGCATGTTTGTACAAGTTTTTGGTAATAATGTTTTCAATTTGTTTTCTATGGTAACATTTTTTTTGTACATGGCAACATGAAAAGAGAATAATATAAATAGAGTAAAAGCAGAATAGCTTAGTAAGAATACAGCTGAGGAAGTTGCAAGTAAAATTTTTGCTCTGAGTAATATGATGCATGATTGCTTCAATGAAAAAACAAAGCAGGTTGTTGTCCATGGTTATAGCTGCATAAAATGAGCTTTTTTCACATACGGAAGGTAGCGACAACAGTGAGGATGAAAGCGGCAGTGAACAAGATAGCTCTTCTCCAGTGCTCCTGCAGCATTATAATCTAATCAAATTATTATAATGCAAAGGGGTGCTTTGTGGAAACAGGTACTGGAAGGGCCTATAAGCAGGTACGGGAAGAGCCAGGGCACGAAACGTTTTTACTGCTTCTTGTGGCAGTTCAAGTTCAACGGCAAGTTTATTTGTGGCACCGCATGAAGCACGGAAACATATTATGCACAAGAGCATCCTACGAATTGCTGTGAAATACAGCAATGAGGAACTTCAACACAGTGACGTCACTCCATTTTTATTGGAAGTTTTCATGGGGATTTCTGTGTGCACGAAGGTTTCTTTTGGCCAACAGAAAGTTTGGAATTCCAACTTTTACAAATAATAAGATGTGAGTTTTTATGAAATTTCAAAGTTGATAAGATTTAATAATAGATTCAATGATGTTAACGGAAGTACTGGAATAAGCTGTCTGAAAAGTATATACTGTAATGTAACAACTTGGAAGAAATCCATTCGAGTGGTGCGAATTAATTGCTATCTCTCAACATGATCATCTGCAATGACGGTAAAAAGTTAATACCTGCTGGCAGAAATGCCTGGCAGCCCGGTTTTGATGCAAACAGAGGGCCAAGCTCTGTTGAACGTTTTAAGTGAAATTTGACACAGAACGAAGCTCTGTCGGACCGGATTGCGATTAAAGGCATATGGCGAAGCTCTTCCGGATCGAAAAGCGGGTTTGAGATAGAAAGCGAAGTTCTGCCGAAATGCTACAGCCGTTTCAGCGGACAGCGAAGCTCTGTAAAAAAACAAGGCATTTATTGAGAAAGAGCATGAGCATGCTGCGTCTTATCGAAACAGCTCTCGGTGTTGCGTTGGGGAAGGGAACCGTGGTAAGTGCATCAAAATGACTAAATACAACTGCATCCTGTTAAACGCTGAGAAGACTACTGCAAAGGTGGGTTTATGCACATCTGGGTTTTGCGAACATTTTCCATGATTTTGGATTCTAAAATATTTTAGCTTCTTTGATACTTACACACATAAGTGTGTTTGAGTATTTCAAAGACAACTTGGAACATTGCTCTAGTAAACACTTTAGTGCGGTGAAAAAAATCTACACAGAAGTAAACTGTGCAAAAAAATTCTTTTTTAAAATAGAAACACTAAATAAGGAACGTGTAGGAGCAGGCAAGTTTTTGGTTGTGGAAAGGATATTTTCCCATAATTTTCTATATCGGCACGAAAAACTTTTATGCCACAAACGTTCTCAGTACAACTTTTCTGTAGCTGTTGATATGTAATATTTTAACCTACCAAGTTTTCATGGGCTTGAAAATATGGAATTTGGCTCCTAATAACCCGACTTAGAATAAAAGTACGCTAGGCTGTGCTAGAACATTGTCAGAATCCAGCTGGCTGAGTACTCTTGATCATCTGTATCACGGTTCTGAAGTTTGGCCTTCCATTCACATTCCAGCTGTTGCTGTCAGCCAGGAATCTCAACCTAGGTGAGGTAGGCCTTCAGCTGCTTCTTTCTCTGAAGACATTTATGTGATATATGTGGCATGCAACCTATTTCGTATTTGTATTATGACTATGTCATGAGTCTCACAACATTGTCTGTTCAACTTCTCATATATACAACAAACAGTATGGAAAAGTGTGTTCATCCAATCATTGTAGTTAAAATTGAAAGAAAAAGCTTTTCTGTACTTGCTTGGCATGGACTCTACTGACATGAAGTAGTTGCCCAACAGTATATATTTGATTGCCTCAGTGTACAATTAAATAAAGCACACAAATGAAACGCCTTCTTTTGCCCAAACTTTCAAGTGAGTCAGCTGCTCATCAACTTTCACAAACTAAAATACGAAGTTGCTAGAAACAGTTTGTTGATTTTATGTATACCTCAAGTGTTTTCTATGACATAATACACTTTTATTTATGCACTCAGTAACAATGAAGTGTAATTTCGTTAATATTGTTAAATAATGTCGAAGCTGTTTTGCCCAAATTTGTTGAGATTTTGCCCAATTTTTTGACGAACCAAAACTTTTGGGGGTGCGCTTGCACCTCTTGCACCTCAGCACCTACACCAATGCTTGCAGACCCTCACTGAACAAAAACCCTATAAACCGCACGGGCTTGTTGATCGTAGTCGTTCGGATTTCAGCATTTGATATTCGCCTCGCCTTAGTTAATTTCGAACAAAAATGACTGACATAAAATACATCTTCAGCATCTGTCAAAACAATGGAGACACGTAAGAAACAGGGGCTTGATGCGTTGTTGATCAAACGCATCAACGTAGTCTGTGGATTAAGGGTGAAGTCAAGCTGTCGTGATACTCAAAGTAAATGATAGTCAGAATTAGTAGTGGTTGATGCGCTGAACTAAAGATCAAGTGCAGTTTAGAAAGTGGGCATAACACTGCTAAATATGAAGTAAAATAAATAGCTTGTTCTTTATCCTGGAGCGATGCTCTAAATGCAGAGGTCTGGTTTTACTAACAACACCAAATTAGGAGAAACCAGAATCTAACAGCCTTGCAAGTCGTTATGCCCTATTATAACCTTTACGCTAAGACAAACGTGACAAGTATGGCACAAATCATTTGCAAACCGTGGATTGATTTCGAAACTACTTCTGCAATGTCGTAACTTTCCTCAGAGCACACGAAAATATGGACCTCGACAAATCAGTTGTCAGGAAGCAAGCGGAATATGAAAAGTGTACAATATCTGGAAAAGAGTAGAAATGCTATCTGCAAAAGGGTACAATAACTGGAAAAGAATATAATATCACATGTGAAAAGTTTTTTTAAGTCCTAGTCTTTCGCCGGAGAATTGCAAATGCACATTCCCATTGTGAAGACAATAAATAGAAATCGACGTGGATTATAAAAAAACTGGCAGAGACGGAAAAAAATATTTTCTAGTCATTTCTTTCAAAACTTAAGTGTGGGCTCTCTTCGTAAAGTATCCTCCAAAAATGAAAAGATAAGTTTGCTTGCTGTCAGTATGTGGAACAACCAAATGTTGACCAAAACGTTGAAAAAAGTCCAAGGCTGAACATTTCTACAACAGGAACAAAGTTGGAGTGGACGGTTTTGCCCACTTTTATATACCCCGTACCCCCCACTTTTATATACCCCGTACCCCCCACTTTTATATACCGCCGTACCCCCCACTTTTATATACCCACGTACGCGAACTTTAATGCGGAGGTGTCTTTTGAGTATTTCAAAGACAACTTGGAACATTGCTCTAGTAAACGCTTTAGTGCGGTGAAAAAAATCTACACAGAAGTAAACTAGGCAAAAAAATTCTTTTTTTTAATAGAAACACTAAATAAGCAAGCAAAAAATTCACCGGGACTTGGCAAAGTTCTAAAAAAAATGTTTCCACACGAAAACATCGACACTGTAATAAGCAGCTAACAAAATTAAAGTGAAGCTGAAAGGACAAGTTCGGGTTGTCAAAATAGACATAATCTTAAACTCAAGGTTAAAAATATGTTGGAAACGAAGCGTGCAATCACAGTTATCACACCTTACTTCGGTAGAACTTGCCAAAACCTTTGTTGTTATCGCTATTATTTTTATGAAAACGATGCTGTGCCTATATATACCTTTTCAATAATAACGATGCTGTGTCAATATATATCTTTTATGTTTGTTTATTGAAAAATGCCGATGAAAGTAGAGCCATGATCTGCAATTATCATCGTGCTACTTTGTTAAAGATGTTCTCCAAAGTTATATGTATAGAAAAACAAAAAGTTAAAAATTAAAAGGAAATATGACGAAAACAAAATAATTGCGTACAAAACAAAAATAACGAACAATAATAGCATGAATTTGAACACACAAGCAAAAGAAAGAGAAGACATGTTAGGAACAACTGGAAATCTTCATGTTTATTTAGAAATATGATGTTTTTATGAAAACAAGCGAGTCTGTTGACATAAAAGCAAAGCTGGTCCCCTGGAAAATTCACAAAGTTTTATATTTTGATTATATCTTGGAAGCCTAAGTACTATCTGACCTGCGTATATTTATTCTGTGTTTCTACTTTGTAATATCCTTGTGATGAACGTAAGACTACAAATAGTTTTGAATTTGTTACAATCTTTTTATTTTCGCATTTTAGTCTTGCAATGCCAGGTTTGAAATATTGCAATGCCAGGTTTGAAATATTGCAATGCCAGGTTTGAAATATTGCAATGCCAGGTTTGAAATATTGCAATGTCAGGTTTGAAATAGAATACTAAAATTTAACCCAAGTTATCTTTGGACAACATGCTGTACAAAAGCCCTAACTAGTAATGTTTGGAATTCACCCATATAAAATGTGTCATTAAGTGGGTTTGGGGCTGCTATTCCAAATTTTATTGCTTCGGTGAGGTTTTTGTCATTTTCTAAAGATATTTTGTCACCATGTTGTCAACCCAAATTTCTTCGAATTATCAAACCGTTCAAAGATCTTTCAAAACTTGTACCTTTCATTTACAGTCAATCCTTGGCATTTGCATAATAACATCTACTACGCAAGTGGCCGGATTCGTAGAATACATGTAATGTCAAAAGCTGTCTGTAAGATTTACGGAGGAACTCTTGCAAAGCTCATAACACAAGAAGAGCGAATCGTTTTGCAAACATTTGGTTTAGCCAACACCGGTAAGATAACAGACAATCTTCAGTTCAAAAAGAAAAAACGTAACTTTAAATATTGAATAAATGTATCTTATTTTCGATTTGGTCGTTCAAAATCTGTTTGGCTTACTCAAACATCTTTCGTAAATATTTTGTAAATACAACTGCATAAATTTTTGTATGTTATGACGAAATCTATTGCAGTTTTTTCAAATGGCATGCCTGCATTTTCTCATTGCTTTCTCAATAAAATGAACATTTTATTAATGGAAAGATTTGTCAAAATCCCTCTGAACGTTGCTGTGAGACGTTTGAGACTTATTATCATGTTTTTTTTCATCAAGCTCGTTTATGGATCGGTGTAACTAATGACTCAACTGCAGCAAGTGACTACCGATGGCAAGATGGACTCCCTGTACAGAAGTCACAAATGCATTGGGCTCCTAATGAACCCAGGATACTACGCAAGGCACGCCGTCGTTGTGTAAATGTTGATAACAACGGCCAGTGGTACGTAAGGAAGTGCAATGTGAAAAAAAGGTTCCTTTGCCAAAAACTTGCAGGTAACCTGTGTGTTGCATGATAAATGGATGTAACTATTTGCAATTTATAAAACCAACACGAAGAGTTGCTAGTTTTCACCATTTTCGTCACAATGATTATTCGTTCATAACGCAGAATCGTTCGTCGCAATGAAAGAACCCGAGTGTGACGAGGTGATCACGCCACATATAGCGCTAAAGTCGTGGCAGTAGTACCAGAGTGAACCTCGTCGAGCGGGCATTTTTTTGCTGAGTCGTCGGTTCAGTTCTCGCGTTAGTTGGCTCAGGGCGACGGAGCATTGCAGCTGCAACACGAGCAAAACCTCCAGTCCTCTTAAATACTTATAAATGACTTGCCCAATTACAGTGCTATGAAAACCGCATTTTCTACTGATGATACGGTCTTAGCAAAAAGTTTGAATGGTTTAGCAAAACTACAAAACGTGGTTACCTGTGAAAAATCCAAAGTAATTGATTGGCTTGCGGAAAACATGCTCTCCCAAAATGTTTGCAAATCAAAAGAGATGTCAGTCACAAATAAACTTGTTAACACAGAATTCCTTAAAGTAAACGGCAATCGTATTGAAATGCAAAAGACAATTGTGTTGAAAAAATTTTGAGAGCTGCACTTATCTTGGTGTAAATGTGGCGAGAAACCGGCATGGAAAGAGAAGTGTAAACGGTTGTGTTATACGATATCCAAATGTGTTGGTATAACGCACAAAATGCAGCATTACCTGAGTAATCAATTAAACACTTCGCTTGTCATATCATAATTTTATAAAATCACGGGGCAATACGGGATGTGTTTGAACACATCTGGATTTCTAAAGTTACAGTTTTCTTACAAAACGCAGAAAACTTGCGATTAACAATTATTGACCCTTTAAGAGGCCTTGAAGTGGGTAAGTTTATGTGTGAATACAGTCAATCACAACTGTCAATTACATTTGAAGAATATTTTAGGTTCATCACAGCAGATGTTCATCCAAATGACACGAGACATATTAAAGCTTATCAACTTGAATTACCAAAGGCACAGAGGAGTGCAGATAGGATACTTCCAAAGGGTAAAATTACTAAAAATACTTATTATTAAAATGATGTAACTAGAGTAGATGCTTCTTCGTATTGTAAGGCTACTAACACATTCTGCATGAATCTGATGGGAACTTGCCTGAGGGGGGCAAGCAAATGCGTGTTAATTAAGTGGTCCAAACGAGAGATGAAGCATTGCCATCCTAATCTTAAGACCTTACACCCTATTTAGCTTCCCCTATTTAATGACTAGACCATTCCTGCCAAACTATTGTTAATTTGGGTCTTGTAATCTTCAAAATATCTCTCGATTCTCTCTTGTGCCTGGGTTCTTAAAAATACCCTTTGAAATTTTTCCAAACGTTGTTTGTCAACACCAGTTTTTACATATTTCAAATGTCTGTATTTCTTACATTCCTCAATACACAACTAGAATTTGACAAGGTCGCATACAATCAAGCAGTCACCCCGGGCATCACCAGACCTCTGCACGCCCCTTCAAAGGCACATTCAAATTAAGGTACGAAAATGTCGAAGTACAGGGCAGCAAAATCTGCATGGTAACAATCTTTGTTAGAAATAAACCGTGTCTTGTAGTCTTCAAAACATCTCTCAATTCTCTCTAGTGTCTGAATTCTTAAAAAAATGCCATTTGAAATCTTTTTAATCTAATTTTTAAAAAGTTCATAGCCCAATTTAAAGAAATGAATTACTCGGGTGTTAGAAATACTGTTGTTATTCATTCTTTTACTTGTATTGTGCACTAACCAAGTTCATTGTTTGGACTTTTGTTGCTTCGTTCCATGAGGTATTGCTGTAATTTCTTACCTAATTTGCTTTAGTTGCGTTCACTGCAAATCGGTCGTATTTTCTGCATTAGACTCGCGTATAATGTAGCGGGTTGCATTTGGTCTCTATTCGCATCGCAAACGTAGGAAGTCGTGTGTCTACCGAGCAGCAAACGAATTTCCGTTCCCATGGGTGAGTCATCACATCGACTGGAAATTCATTTCATGAACAAACGACTGCAAGCGTCAAATCGCAGCTTGCTTAAATGCACGGCACATTGCCGTGCTGCATCAGTCCGCAACTGCTGCAACGCATATTGCGAAAACTGCAAACATTTTATGAGGCAAAGTTCCTCCTTGAGGAAGTCTTCACCCCAAATGACCCCTCTTCTTTCGCAAACCCTAAACCTCCAAACACTTTATAAATCGATCTACCTGAAACTTATCAGAGAACTATGCAGAGGTTCTAAACATCATAGTAAGTTTGGTAACCGTGTTGCCGCCATCTATGCGCGCGCTCTTGGGTAGCGCCACATCTGTGCTTGTGTTCGTTCGAAGGAAATGTGTTAGCGCCATCTATGCGTATGTTTTATTGCTGCCAAAACATAACTATGCTTGGGCTTTTTGAACTATTCTCTTACTTCATGTGTGCGTAAGTTATACGTTTTGGTGCGCGGTGCCTACGAGAGGGGGGTACAAGAGGTACATCGTACCTGGGTCTGGTAGGTATTGGGGCCCGAGAGGATTTAAGTGCTCATGCCAAGTTTTTCTGCATTCAAGTCCTTTATTACTCGCGCAAACAATTGCCAGTATGAAAATTAATTCCGTTCTATATCTTAGTGTGGTTGCTGTTTTATCTGCTGTATATTCTGATTACTATACAAACAAGCTATACAAATTTTGACAAAGACCCAAGGAAGCTAGGGGGGCTGGTATTGGTCTTCGTACCCTCTGTTAAATATCACTCAGAGGCCCTGTTGGTGCGTGTTTATGAAAATGTTAAACAAGAAAACAAAATCTGTTCATTACCAAGCATATCCATTGTACTGTATGATTACCACTGGGAATCTTTAAAGTGACAAGGTCTTAAAGTGACTAACTCATCTGCTCTTATACGCTGTTTTAGGTATTGTTGTTATCAATACTTAGTTGTCGTCAATTCTCTTGACTTTTACAAGAAAACGTCTTTACTTCTGTTGTTATCCGAGCATCCTCTGCCGGTTGGACGATTACAATTGATGTATAGTGTCGTTGTCGTAATGTCGCAGCTGAATCCATACAAGGGTCGACGCTTTCGAGTGGGAATAATTTCTCTANAACATTGCGAAGCGTCAGTGATTTTTAGCTTCCTTGTTGTTGAATTTTTCGATTAAAAGTAAAATTATTAATTTGGCTCAAACTGTTTTTATCGAAGAATCGCGAATAGAGCCAAAAAAATGATAGTTTGTTTTTTTCAGTGAAATGCACAAATTATAGTGGCAATTGTGAAGTAATTTTGCATGCGGTTCAATGATTCTAAAAAAGGTCAAACAGTTATTTTGCAGTAGTTTTATAAATTTTCTGCTTCGCTGTTTTCCGAATATTGAATTTTTTAAATATTCTACTCTGTTTACACGACAAAATTTTGTATTCTCGAAATTTCTTTGTAAGCAAAGAACAGCCGTTCTACATTTTTGACAAATAAGTTGTGTAAAGAATACCACCAACATTGAAACAAGCTGTAGCCTCGTGGCAAGTCTCTCAGGAATCTGTCTGCTTGGTTCTGCTTTCATACCTTAGCGATGATTCGATCATGCACATATCTATCTTACAAGTGTAAGCCACACGAGTGACGCATGTGAATCCATCTGCAACCTATTTCAAAAGAAAACTAGTTTAGTGTAGTCCAGGGGTTCTTAAAGTGGTGCCTCAGTACCGCCACAGGGATTAAGATTATGTTGGGGGTATTCAACAGTGTTGGGAAGCAAAGTCCACCATCGGGCTCAAAGTCCTCATTCTCTAAGAACTTGGACTTGCTTCCATCCAAATTGACTTGACACCCCTTGACTTTGTTAGTAAACTTTGTGGAAAAAGGGTATCCAGATTGACAAAAATTTGACTTAGGGGTATTAAGGTGTTAAAACTTTAGGGATCACTGGCGTAATTAAACACATCTTCAGCCCCGTAAAGGCAGTAAGAAAAACTTACTAGCTAAATGTTGACACTAAAACAATAGTGGAAAAAACACACGAACTGCGGCTTGGAACAAGAAGCAAGAGCAGAAAAGTTTAGCTATTGCAAATGCTGACCTTACTGGAACCCTCCAAAACTCAACAACTACTAACCAACCTTCCCGCAACAATGGGTTAACAAGCCCTATTGAAACCAGGATAAAATGCTGTCAAGATGTTAGGAGGGCCAGCAACAAGCGACGTGGTTTATGAGTCAGAGCGAATATTACCAAATTCGACTGTTTAAAGAATTGTCTAACAAGGTCGAAATTACTTCTTGTATAGCCGTTGATCAACCGACTACAGCAGCAGTAAATGCAACGGAAGCAATTACAACAACTGCTATTGCAAAAGTAGCTACTACCCAAGCAGAAACAACAAAAGTAGTTACAACAACAGCAACAACAACACCGGGACCAACAACATCAAAGGCAATTACGATAGCAGCAACTACAATAGGAGCTACTTTAACTGCAGAAATGGCACTACCAGCGGAAGCATCAACAGCAAAAACAGTATCAGCAAGTAAGTCATCAAAACTACAGCATATTTTAATGTCATTTGTACTTTTGTCAACAATTGTTTGTTCAGTTCGCAAGTGCACAATTACAACTTCGTTTTGCTATTGAATAGTTTTACTGCAAAGCCTTCCTTAGAAATTTGTGAAAGCTTACCTAATCATAAATAGAAACATTTTGTAGTTGGCTTGTGCTTTTTGCAATGACACCATGTTGGACAATTATTTGTTTACAAGAAAAAATATCTCGGAGCATAAGCTATTGCTTTAGATTATTTTGAAAATACAATCTCCTAAAAACTTATATGAAGTACAGTTGGAAGTATTTGATGTGTTTAGGTTCATTTTTCCATATGGCAAAGGGCGTTTGGTCATCTAGTATTTCGATATTAAAATGTTTTCAAACGCTCTCGAACAAATTTTTTATTACAGATTATATTGACGCATATCGTAAACAAGAAAATTAAAACTACAGATGTAGTCGTTTGCGACGCTCAAAGAAACCGTTTACCTCTGTTTGTCTTAAGTTCTGTGCATTGGTTTACCTTAGTGTTTGATTTGTGAGTTACATAGCAGCAGCAGCAGCGTTGCATCTCATGTTTGCTACACTATGTTGAAGGAATAATGCTGCAAGACAGTGGTTCCCAAACGTCGTGCCGCGAGAACTCTTTTGCGTGCGGCAACGCAATATAGCAAAGTGATTTTGGTAGCTTGTATGTAATGCGTAAAACGCATTATCCTATAGGTGGCAGTTGTCCGAGTGGCGATTGTCCTGGGCGGCAGTTGCCCTAGGTGGCAGTTGTCCGGGTGGCAGTTGTCATGGGTGGCGATTGTCCTAGATCAGGGGTGGGCAATTAACTTGGCTCGAGGGCCACTTTGAGAAGGCCGCGTTTGCCGGAGGGTCGTACCTTCTATTCTAATGCAGTATTTCTCAACCATTTTTCGGTTCGTGATCCCCTTTGTTATTTTTACACAACCTGTGACCCCTTTCTACTCTTTTTTCAATAAATATGATATTATAACACAACCATTACGATTACGAACAACATAATGCATTTCTGTAAAAATGCAACCAACTACCACAACATTTTTACCGCTAAATGCACTTCAGAACATTTAATTTCAAGCGGCAATTGAATTTCACAAACATTTTCAATGTGACAGTTGACTTTGCAACCGTATGGCCAGCAACTTCGGAATTCATGGTTGAGTGTTTGAGACTGCTATTCTTGTGTAATGCTCGACTTTCCTTTGATTTCCTGCCTCCGGTTTGATGTGAGTTAGAGCTGCAAATCACTCTCGCGGAGATGTATTGTGGCAACGGAGGCAGTATATTCGGAAAACCAGTTCAAACAGTGTGGGTGTGATTCACGCACAGCTCAACAGAAACGAGAAATTTGCAGTTCATGAAAAATATCACGTGCTGATGAATCATTACAAAGATCACAAAATTGGTCCTGTACTTCATCGATAATATTGGCTATATCCAGAGAGGTAAAGAACGGACTTCTTGCAAGTGCATCTTCTTCCTCCTTGAGCTCAGAGAAATATCATTGGAACTCAATTTCAAGGGATTGAAGGTGGTCTGGTATAGACGTCTTCAAATTACCAGAAATTTCTTCGGTTTTTTAACTCTTTAAGCCCCGCGTGCGCCACTTTTCTTGTAGAACTTTTTGAAAACACTTGCAATTTCTCAAGGTTAGCAACGTTTCCTTGCATTAATTTACGACGAGAGTTTTACAATTTCGAATAAAATGCTTGCAGATTGTCGCGAAGCTGAATGATGTTTGTAGCCTTTTCTTGTAGCTTCAGATTTAAGTTATTCAATTTTTTTTTAATTTCAGCCAAATAAAGCAAGACTTTCTACTAAAATCTTGTCACTAATGTAAGACAAGGACTCGTTTGTTTTTAGTTCTGAGAACTTTATTTCATCCTTCATCACAAAAACGCGGTTTAGAACGTTTCCTTTCTAGAGCCAGGTTACAGTCGTATGGAATAGAAGTTCATTGTCGAATTCATGTCTGCAGAATTCTTAAAAAACAGGCAAGTGCTAAGGCTTCCAAATGTGATGTAATTGAAAGCCTTAACGTGATTCCATCATTGCAGGAGTTCCATCAGTACAAACCCCACAAAAATGCTTCCACTGCAACTCTGTAGAATCAAAAAATATTTTTACTTATCCGGAACATATGCACTTCTTGTAGTTTGCAGTTTCTCACAAAACAATAACTCCTCTTTCATGTTTCCTGAATGAATATATCTCACGAAAGCAAGCAACTGAGCATATGAAGTAACATCTGTTGACTCATCCGTTTGAAAAGAAAACATTGGAGATGCTTTCATTTATCACCTGGTCTTTCACACCTTCCGGCATATCTGAAATGCGCCTCTGAATAGTATTGCTGGAAGAGATATTTGTCTCATTTTTGCCTCGCTAGCTTCTCCAAGAAATAGTTTTATTGTTTTCAACAAACAGGGTTTCACAAACATATTTCCAATCGCGTGAGGTTTTTGCTTGGCAATATCAAGAGCGACTTCACGTGATGCCTGTCTTCTTGGTGGAGAATTCCGGCAAGATAAGTCTCTGACGTTTCAAACTCGCTTCATGGCGTCGGAAGAGTACAAACTTTTTGTGGCGTGATTGGGATGCTTTGTCTCTAAACGCCGCATCAATTTCGAAGGTTTCATACACTTAGCACTGAGAGCCCTTTATACCACTGCAATACGTTTTTTCCTGAGTGTTGACTGCAACTTCACAAAATGAACTGTTGGTATGCTGTCTTATTCCAGCGGTGGATCCAGCCGATAAGGTTAAGGGAGCAGGCGATTTCAGTAATATTTGTTACCCAAGTCTCATAATGGCTTTGCTACTGTAAGAGAGATGAAGCAGAGTTGTAAGTCGGGCCAGGTTTTTCTGGTCAGGCCGGGTTTCGGGCCGGGTTCGGGCTTAGGTTTGTCAAAATGTTTCGGGCCGATTTCGGGCCTGGACACAAAACTTTTGTGTAACATTCAAAGTANCGATTTTTTTCTTTTGTGACATACATTTGTTGTGTTCCCAGCGGTGACTTCTGTGAGTGAAATGACTGTGATTTTTCTTCAGCTAATTCTNTTTGCAAACACAACTGCGTTCTTTTGTTCTTTGCTCGTATTAGTCTCAAAACTCTTTTTGAGAAGGCAACAGCCATGAGGAAATTACCAAGTGATGGCGTTGCATCGAAAAGATCAGTCACTTAGGCGATTCATGGCTTGTTAACGATGACCTACAAACCAGCTTTTCATGCCTATAGCGTTATCNTAGATCGTTTCTTTTATGCCTATAGCACCACCGTGGATGGTTTCGCGATAGTTTCTTTNTTCTGGAGACATTGCATTCTACAATATTATTGTTGACTAACAAGCTAAGTTTGTGCTTGTTTAAGCCAATGTTTTGGTCAAGGTGGTGCTATTTCGGTTGTGATAAACCGTGTACGTGCAGCTATACCCGTAAACTACGCTTTTTGATGCCCTGGAGTAGCGCATATCTTGGCTCCATCAATAAATTTAGCTTTCTGGCCTAAATGGGGCTTCGAAAATAAATGTCGGCCTGGGCCGGGTTCGGGCTTGTGATTTCGCGCTCGGGCCGGGTTTGGGCTTCAAAATGAGGTCCGTTTGCAACTCTGAGATGAAGTATACTTCACAACACTGCTGTGACAAAACGATGGACGACAAAATACCCTTATATCGCGCGAATGTTGTTTTACAAATTGTACAAAATTATGGTGAGTATAGTTATTTTCATAGGTTTTAGTGGGGAAATCGCCCCAATTGCACCCCTCTGGATTCGCCCTGCCTTATTCAACAACTGGTTTAAATCTAAAATAAATTCTTTGTAACGTGTTGGTAGGCATTGGCTCTAAATGCTGTATGAACTTCGAAAGTTTCACAAACTCAGTATCAGTACCGAGAACAAAGCTGCACAAAACACATTATAGCTTCACTGTGTTTTTCCAATTATGGAGGTAAAATAAAATTCCAAATAGGCCTGCTCTTCAATTTACTTGCGTTTCGTGTCCATGGTAACAATAGAAGTGAAAGTATCATAATGCTATTGCAGGTAGACTATGTTTCTACCCGAATGCTAGCTGCAACTTCACAATAATAAGCTGCTGGTGTCAAAGGCTACAATTGTTTAAAAAAGAACGGCCAAATGCGTCAATTGACATAAGCAATATACCGCTTATGGTTTACTTCACCTCGGATTTCGACAATAGACGTGCAGGATTGTGGATGATAAAACTAACAGATTGGACTGCGCAACCATGATCTGACACGGAAAGACGTATCTTCGCATGCATACACTGCCTATCACGTTTTTGCAACATATTGAGATATTTGAATTGGCAACTCGGGTGCTATAAATTGCACCCCTAGTAAAGTACGTGATACGCAACAAACAAGCTGTTCGAGAAGCACATTCATTGCGATGACCAGATATTTGCGATTTGTGTTAAGACAAAAACGACAAGTTAAACATATTGTTACATTGAAGTTTTTGCGCACCCTAAAAACTTCGCGACCTCAGGTTGAGAAAGGGTGCTCTAGTAGATATAGAAGTAAGCAATACCTAACGGTTCAAGTTAGCCTGAACAACGTTTACTGCGATAAGTTCGTGGAAATTTCAAACTTAATGATTTTCCTGATTGCTTCCGCGGGTCACTGATGTGTACACAACAAATTTATACACAACAAATTCACACCACATTCTTTCTGTACAAAACAACATGCCTTGAACTTGGTAATACCAAATGTGGTTTGTGTTTAAGGAAAGTTTAGAATATTTTTGTTTTCAACATATTTTGCATCTTCAGACCAGTCTTGTTTTGCCAAGAAAGTGCATTTGGACCTTTGGTTTTGAAACCGTCACGAATATAAAATGGTCCATGAATCTATTTTGCTGGTGACATCTTATTGTGCTCTTCAAAAACTCCATTGCATCCACTAGCAAGAAAAAGTATTCCGTTATCTCTCTCTAACGCCGTTGTATCTCCGCCATAAAGCTCGAATTTTAATTACGTTTCACAACATTCTTTTCGGACCTTGTGCCTGTTACCTGAAGACCTTGGCCCTTAAATTGGTTTTGGTCTTATCTGCGTACAATTTGCGGTTTGAGTTTGAAGTACATCTTCCCTCTTGCAAAACACAGCTGCTTCACAACTCATTTTTCACAAGGCATCCACAGTGTGGAACTCTCTACTTCATAAGGTCCAAATCTTTGGATTCCAGCAGATCCACTTAAAAGTTCCAAGTTATTTTGCAGCATTTAACGTACCGTGTGGCTTTTGCACAGTTCCAATCCATTCACATGCAACTTCTTGACTTCGGATGACCCTTCTAGGTCACAGCTCTCTTACCTTGCATGGTACTTACACTATAACTAAAAGCTGATCGAATTGTTTTCGTGTGGCAACCCCCAGCTTGCAATGGTCCCTTCAGTGCGTATTTTTGAGTTTGCAATGGTCCCTTTAAGTCCCGCGAAAGCCACTTTTTTTGCAAAGCCTTGCATTCCTATAACTTGCCAGCAGCTAGAGATAGAGAGCTATTCAAACCCTCTACGGATTCAGCAAACCTTCTAGTTGCGATCGAAAAAAAATTTTTCGTTTCAGGTTTGACGCTCTCTGGGGGGAACGCCACAAGTGGGGGTGTTTTTGCGTTTTTTTTGCCACTTTTACCTGGTCCTAGACCCCAACCCATTGAGCCATTATGTTGGATCAAGATTTTGTCGGAAACTAGGCAAAAATCCGCGTCTTTACAGCCCTTGAATGGATATCTAGCATATCTGTAGCCAAAATTATGGACAAAAAACAAAATCGGTGAAAATTTCTGAACCCACAAACCCCAACCTTGGGTGGAATGGGTGGAATACACCCCTTTTCTAAATGGTCATCACTCGCCAGCAGATCGAGCTAGAGAGCTGCTCAAATCCGCTCGAAATGGGGAAAGACTTGTAGTTTGGACTGAAACATATTTTCGCTGTGCGTTTTCGGCCTTTTTGGCCATGTTTACATTACCACAGGATGTTTTGACATGTTTTTACAGGCCTGTCAAAACATTGGCTGACGTCAAATCCTGTGGGAGTTCAAAAATTGAGTCGATTTCGTGGCGCGAAACTTCACTGGCTTTAAATGGATTCTAGGCTATAATACGAGACTTTAGAGGGTTTGATTGACATTCTAGCGCTTCTAGTTGAAAATATATGGCAAAAATGATCGATAGAATATTAATGAAGTAAATCCTTTAAATGCCCTAGGGAATCCCTGAAATAATTGGAATTTTTTTGCATAATTTTTGAAGCAGAAACGCTAGAAACTTGATCAAGGGCTCTAAAGACTCGTATTCTAGTCTAAAATCCAAAAAAACTTCGAGCCAAAAAATTGGCGCGTTGGATTGGATGATGACGTCATAAAAATAACCAAAAAACATACCCCTATCATGATCCAATGAACCCAAAACCCCAAACCGAAATCTTAAACAATTTTTTTATTCTAAACTACGCGAAGCAACGAGTTATTACAGGTTTTGAACAGCTCTCTAGCTTAACCTGTTGCTGAGTTATGGCTGGCCAAAATTTGCCCTGAGAGGGCAAATTATGCCTTTTCTGAAACGTTTTGAATTTTGTTAAAAACTGGGTTTTTGAGCCATAATTTGGCTGCAGATATGCTAGCAAGTCAATCAAGGGCTCTAAAGACGCGGATTTTGACCTAGTTTTCAACAAAACTTTTGAGTCAAAAAATGGGTCAATGAGTTGGGGCCCAGGGCCAGGTAAACTCGGCCAAAAATTCGCAAACATGTCCTCATTGTGACGTCACCTCCAAAAAAACCCAAATCCAAAGCGAAAAATTTTTTTTGATCTCAACTAGAAGATTTGCTGAATCCGTAGACGGTTTGAACAGCTCTCTAGCTGCTGGCTGCTGGCAAGTTATAGGAATGCAAAGCTTTGCAAAAAAACTGGCTTTTGCTGGACTTAAAGGGTTCAAACAGGTTTTTACTTAATTGCATTCTCTCTCAACATCCATGATTCATTCAATTTTCCTGTAGTTAACCAGGTTTTTACTTAACTATGTTCTCTCTCAACATCTATGATTTATTCGATTTTCCTTTATTTAATTTTCCTTTTCTTTTTGTTTTCTCCGGTAATACTTTGATTGAAAATGCGTCTATTTTGTCTGTTTACCGAAAATGTTTTTTCTCCTTCTGTGTCTCGACATGTGTCCGCTCAGGGTTATTCCTTAGAAAATATTAAGGTAGGCTATGGGTTAATGACACTTTAGGTTTCGGCCTGCCTTAATTAGGATCGAACGAAATAAAATGAGATTATTCGTCATCCTGGAAAAAATTTTAGAAAGAAAAGAAGTAGCAACAGTTTAATATATCTTGTATTTTTTGAAAAAGAAATTCCGTGTTTTTGAAAGTTGCATTGTAATGGCTTATAAACGTCTGAAAAGAAGTTGTGAAACTAGTCGTTGTGATCTTAGTACAGCATGGGTGGCAAACAAAAACGCCTGAAACCGCCGACTGTCAAAAATGTCTGGCTTAATTTCACCTCAGTTTTCTCTACACTACGCCGTATGCCAGTGAAAAAAACGGTGCCTGTTCGAAAGGTCTTAGTGTGATCTGTCCTCAAGCTGAATTATAAAATCTGTTCGCGTTGAAAAAGACGCACGGCCAAGAGAGGTCCAAGTGGGAGAACTGGTATAGTGACTGGCAAAGCCATAACGTTCTGACTTGGCAGTTGAAAGATGTTGTATATACAGGTCATATTCGCTCATAACTGTGTGATCAAAATTGAAAGTTCAAACCATCATCAAAATTTGGCTACAAACAAAGATTATATCCGAATAAACAAACTGCTCTGAAATTATAATAAGTGCAATGATTCGTTTTCGCAGCTCAGATAAAGTTGCCGGACGTCCTTGAGCGCCAAGGTCTTTCCTTGAACTTGCTGTCAAAACTGATCATGTCCTTGATCCTTGAAAAACATTTTGTTGTCCTTAAGCATTTTCCGGCGTCCTTGAAAGTTCTTGAACAGTTGTTGAATTCTTCATTGTTGAACTATTGATTTCATTAAACATTATCGTATCAAAGCATACAGAAACACTAACGCTTTTAAGTATCGTATCGAAATTAAACAGTGTAATAAACATAAGAACGTGTAGAAATGCTCTCTTAAACAGCTGTGTATTGAAAAGTACCCATTGCTATTCAAAAACGCGTGTTTGAAAAAATGTGCTACACCGTTATATCTAAAATGAACAACTCTTCAAAGTAGGTAGGAAATAAAATTTTAATAATCACAAACGACAAAATGTCCTTGGAGAAATTTCAAGTGATCTGGCAACCCGAAGCTCGGAGCATACATTTCGCTTGTTATTTTCTTGTTTTGCTCGCCATTCTTCACTTGTGCCTCTCGTAAAGGGACGTTATTGCGGAGATACCAAACGATGTGCAACTTTCTTTCAAACATGAAAATATTCTGTTGACAAGAAAGGCTCAACAAGCCTATGTGGAAGATTGCATATCACTTACTTTGAACAATTTCACGGCAGTAAACGCTGTACGTGGAAGAAAAAACAAGGTAGTTGTAAAACGTGCTTCTTTTAAATATTGCAGCTCGAACATTGACGTTTTCACTAATGAGTCTCGCAGCAATAACTTACGATTTGTTTCAAAGGCTTTAAGGAAACAATTTTCCAAAAACATTTACTCATTTCGAATCATAAATAAAATTAAATGTGTAGGTTGACCCGCTACCTACCGAAGCACACGAGCAAATCAGATGATTTCTAGCTTTCATCTTTTTCACACTGCTTCAAATCATTACATTATATTAAGTCTCTGGATATGTTGTAAAAGGACACTGTTGTCATGAGGACTCGAGATCCCATCGCAGACCTTGCACTTGTGTTTGCTGTTTGTTTTATACGGAATATTCCAGGTTTTATAAATATTTATTGTAATTTTTGGAGTTTTTGGAGTGATACGAAGCCAAACAGGGCACGTACAAACCAAACATTGCATTCACTACACTCTGCCTGCCGATGGATTTACAACTGCTGCCTGCTCCTTTACCACTTGTCGCGGATTGCAAAAGAGGAGATTTCTCTATGGTAGCGTACATCTGCCCCAAAACCTGATAGTGGCTCTCGTCCCGTACCTTTAGATCCTTTTCTCAATTTCACCAGATAAGAAGAGAAAATTTCCTGTCGGAATTGAAGCTCTGTAGAACCGCCGTTGTGGAGTCTTGAAAGTTGTCAGGCATCGTGCTCTGTGACATCTAATAACCAAGTGAAAATACTATTCCGCTTCTTTCTTCAAAAACCAACTCTGCGTGAAGTTAAATTCTGATACATGCAGTTAGTTCAAAGGGTGATACATGAAAGACTTATCTTCTCCATTTCGTTTGGAATAATCGTTGAAGTGCATACATTTCCTTACATGGTCAAATCGGTTTCATTTCCTTAAAAGGTCAAATTGCTTTATGTGCATTGCTTGAAAATAGCTGCATTTCAAAAGATCATCAGAACTGACGTTTTTATATTCAAATTTATTTGCATCTTGAAAAGAGTGGAAAACATTTGCTGGATGGATTCTGTTTTTTTTTCCAACTTGCAATGCCTCAGTGAAAGCTTTTATCGCACCACTTTTCTCTGAAATTTTTTCATCGCTTTCAGCTATGCCACCTTACCCCTGGTCTATTCAACAGCAGAGTACTGCGCTCCTGCCTGCTGCCGCAGTGCTAACACCAGCCCCATTGATCCTGTGATCAACGGCGCCTTGCGAAATGTGACTGGATGCATGAGTCCTGAAACACCGGAGAATCTTTCTACCCTCGCGAGCATCCAACCTGCTGAGGATCGTCGCAAAGGAACCACACAGTATCTCTAGCCACACGGCATCTCAAATCGAGCCACGCATTTGTTCCCGCCGCACAATTCATCAGTTCATCTGACGACAACAACAGAAGCGCGGTGATCTGGGCGGAACACCAATGGAATGTGGAGCGGGCGGAGAGCACTATGAAACTCTACTTTCATCGCCGACATCGGCACCCACCCTCCCGGAATGACTCTGCCAAGAACAGCGTGGTTCCGGCTCAACCGCCTCCGCACCGGTGTTGGACGTTTCCGCTCATGTTTATACAAATGGGGTGTAGCCTTGTGAGTGTGGTGCAGAAGAACAGACTGTTGACCATGTAGTCCTTCAATGTCCAGTCCATTGACCTCTCCGTGGAGCAAATGGCGTAACGGTTCTGGATGACGCAACAATCGAATACCTGCGTAACACCTGCCCGGAGATTTAGTGCGGGCAAGCAGTGGATTGAAAGAACCCGCTCAAACGATGAAGATCTTCATCGCAAGAGCTTTCATCATTTAGCTCCTCGAATTCCGGAGGTTCGGTGAAAACAGTGCAAACATTTACGTCAACAGCAAGCAGATCCAGAACTTCGTTTTTAACGTATGAACTTTGTAAACATAAATGTAATCTAAGTCCGCTAGCTTTGCCTTATGAACACGCCTGCAATAAAAGACATTACCCAAAAAAATACTAAGCATAGAAACCTAAGCATAGAAGTTGTTTTATTCAGCTACATACTTGCGAAGTTTTCATATCTCAATATATCCTTTCTCATGGGATTATACTCTACCGCGCATGCCTTCTACAGTATAATCACTTGTTTCTTCCATACCGGATATACTCTAACACCAGGAGTGCAGTGGTAGGAACGCGTTCCCACACGTTTTTCATGCTTTCGTTTGTAGTGTAACGAAAGTGAATGCATCATTAAATACTGATTTAAAAATGAGTACGAAGTGCTGTTTGAAACGGCTAGTTTTTGTGGTGCGTTCCCTCACTTGTGTTGTAGCAGTACAGTCCTGTCTCACACTCCCATTAGCGAAGACAAACAAGTAAAAATACCAAGTAACCTACATGTGTTTTCAATTGTGCTACTGACTTAGACAAGTACTGTAGTTAAAATAAAAGAATCGGTCAAGCCTAAAATAGACAACAGAAGATTAAGTTTATCACACGCTGCTGCTTACAAGGTATACATGGTGTGTTTACGCTATGAAAGATGTTGTTTATTCAACAGATAAGTGCTTTTCTTTTGATTTGTTGACAGATATTTGTTTTTTTTTCACCAGTTTTTTTCAGAAGCGTTTTTATATTTCAGTTTATTGCGATTCATCATCCATCTTCGTACCTTCTCGCAATTTTACATACACATTTTCAAAAGCGCACTTGGAAATGACAGTTGAATCTACCCAAAAATGTGAAAATGGTAAGTTAACATCAATTCAGCAAAAAAAGGAAACAGAAACGAGCTGCGGTATTTGTTCCTGATGAGATCATTGGGCACGGCGAAGCAAATGTCTGTACAATATGAACGTCGAATAAGTAGCGGCTGCGCACAGTGCAACACCGCGTATCAAGTTGTTAAGTGTCGACTGTCAACTATGGCACATCATACTGCTTGCGCGTATCGTATGTGCGTCTCACAACCGGTAAACTTGTGTGTGCGTGCGCGTGGCCACGTGACGGCTTTTTCCAACACCTCATGTTCCTTACCGAAATTCTGTCTTTTCGTTTTTCTGCTCCGCGACGTGAGCCACGCAGTATTCATCAAGAAGAACCTTTTTCGTTACCGTGTTACGGCGTGCTGCTTAAATAAAACAGACGGAGCAGCAATCAAATGAAAGGAAACTGGTTCGTGATGTCCTCTGCATACTGGGCTCCCAGACCGGGAATCTTTACAAATAGCACATACAGTAACTAAATAGAGAGTGAAAGTGAGTTTCCGTTTTCCAAATGGATAAACGAATTTTAAAAAGACAATGAAGATGAGTTTTATTGAGAAGACACTGCATATGCTGAAATCTTCCTCAACGCTATTTTTACAACTTTATTCTTGGTTCCCGTAAAATAAGCAAGACAATTTAACAACTAATGCCTTTCGCAAAACTAGTACAGCTACAATTTTGCTTTTCCGACAAGGAAGTAATTGTAAATGAAAATTCAATAAAATGTTACAATCCAGACAATCGAAAAAAACTTGCAACTCGGCAATGACGAATTTCTCGCGACAAACCGAAACAAAAATGTTCTGAATTTAAACATACTTACATTTTAATATTTTGTTTTGCTTTGAAGAAAATTTTTAAATGCAAAATAAACATTCTTTCAAGGTAATCCCATGGCTTCGACAGAATGTGTAATACCTTCCACTCAAAGCAACATAGCTCAATTCAAATTCCCCTATATCATCGACTGCAACACCAACTTGGCTGCTGCAATTTCTAAAGTAATGTTCGTTTTCTTTTCTATTTGAGCAAAATTTATTTTACGTTACATTACACTAGGCTTTTATCATTTTATTCCAATACTTTCATTTCCGTTTGTGGATAATAAAACAGTTGCGTTTTACTTGAAACCTTATTTGTACCTGTGTGCAGTACATCCAGTTGAATATATTTGTTACAGTAATGTTTCTGGTTTAAAAAAGAGGCGAAAAGTTACATAAATACAGTAAATTCTATATAGTGAAAAACTGCATTGGAAATCATGGCAGTGAAACAGTTGAAAATTCTCAAAATTATCAGCATCTTATATCCTATTACAGCATTTCAGTGTAGCATTCCACCAATTTTGTAACTTTGAGTCGACTAGAATGCCACTTCATCGAAATATCTGTGTTCAAAATCACTTTTTGTCTCTGATAAAAGCGTAGTAAAAAAGTGAAGCAGCACAAGTTCGTTTTGAGAAGAACAATTTTACTTTCGTTAATGGTTTTGAGGCATGGAATCTGTGCAAAGAAAAACTCACTTTATCTCGACTAATTCACAGCGAATTGATCAATTACTATTCTTTTCTTTTATTCCATTAGCTCAGTTGTGTTCAAGACCATTTGTTTGTTGCACTTCATTCGTAACCTATTGAAAGTTTAGTTACTGAAAACATCTTTCATCCATTACAAAATCTAAGTGATTCCCCGTTTCTCGTATTGCACCCTCCACAAAATCTGTTACGTCATTTTAGCATAAAAGATGAATCGTTGTAATGTAAAAAGCTGAATCAGAAAAACATGAAGCTAGTCACCATGACCTAGATTTTTGACACAGACACAGGGAAGTCTCATTAAATCACCGCTTATGTTAATCAACGATTGTAAGTTTAGTTTTAACTTTTGTCCTTGCGGGCCACCAGTGTGTTTAGTGTAAAATGTTTTCTGTGTTTCATTCAACAAATTTTTCTGACAATAAAAACAGTGTCGATAGTTCCAATGTCGTTTCATCTAAATTATTGGTTTTTGTGTTATTGCATCTTTTTACAGAGGCGGATCCAGGGGGACGATTGGGACCATCTCCCCCCTAAACATACGAAAATAACTTTATCCACCATGATTTTGTACAATTCGGAAAACAGCATTCGCGATATAAGGCCAATTTACCTTCCATTGTTTTGTCACAGCAGTGTTGTCGAGTATACTTTAGCTCTCGTACAGAAGTGAACTCGTTATGGAACGTGACTACCAAATATTACAGAAATCTCCCCCCTAACCCTACTGGCTGAATCTGCCCATGTCTTGTTTTAGATTGTTTTCATGAGTTCGCTTGAATGCACGTCCACGGATTGATAAACATAAACAAAGATTTGCAATGTTTTATCCGTTTTATAGTAGCAATCAATATTTGTGGTTGGTTATAACGTTACTAGGAACATATATAACGAAAACAATAGCTCTTGAATTTTTTAAACAATTTGCACACTAAATGTTTTTTCTCAGCATCAACATTTTTGGTAGGTGTTTAGTCCATCCAAAACTATCATTCCAACAAAATGACGTCATTTGCTAAATGTGAATATGTTGTAAGTTGTGGAGAATCTTGAAAAATTAGATGCTTTTGTGGTGTATCAAACCATGATTTGAATTTCCTATTAAACGCATCATTACTCGTGATTACCTTGTAATAACATTGTGAAAGAGGTACTGATTCAAAAATAAGCAATGCTGGCAAGTGATAATTGGTTCTGAATATGTATAAACAGTAGTACACAATGTAGGAGTAACATGATCGTACGTTTAAAGATAAAATTGTTCTTTATTTGCTTACAGATAAGTATTTCAAACGCTACAACTGCCTCTGTGAGTAAAACAATGGCTGTTTTGAAGCTACTGACAACTAACAGCAGTGCCATGAATCCTTCCAATATATCAGATGTGGTCCATGCATTGACTGCCTTAGCTCAGACAAATCCACAAGCTGTAAATGTGAGGTTCATCTTGTACTAGAACACAATAATCGATCACAAACATCGTTGTAAATTTTTGTCTTGGGATTGCCTTATTTAAACTTTTTCCTTTGCGTACGTGAGTTTGATAGTGAGTGGATTTGCATAGGGCTTTGCAGATTTTCAGATGCAGTTGTTGTAAACTACTGACTGATTTGCGTACATTTCGAAATCTTTGCAACAAAGATCAGATATCATCGTCTAATGCCGATTTCAATCATTAAGTGTTTTTACCCACTTTGGACCTAATGCTTTCTCAGTGGCCAATTTAGTTTAAAACCAAATCTAACTTTCATGTGCGTGTAAAACAGTCTGTTCTTCTAGTTTATTTCTGCATAAAGCGAATAAGTACGTTTGCATTTTTCAAATTCATAAACGTGCCAGCAGATTACCGTCGGGACAATGTACGATGCATTGGTCACAATTGACCACGTCACCAAGTCATTTAAACAAAACTCTAACTCAGCTCCGCTTTCTGACTTCAAGTAAGTCGAATTTTACCAACTAAAACAAGTTGCAATAGTCGGCCCAAAAAATTTCAAACTGAGATTAATTGTTTTCATTGCAAATTTTCATTATTGTTAGAAATGCTATTATAGAAACATTTAACTCACCGCATTTTTGTGATGAAAGGTAACAGTTAACAAACGACAGTAATGGGTAGCAAAACGAAGATGCGTCTACGGATTTTCAGGAGGGTTTTCAACATATTAAACAAGTTAAAAGATTACTACTCTAATTTATTTATATATATTAGAAACAACAACGGGAAAAATGAACGAACTTGAATTACATGTCACCTAACACGCATATTTCCCTGCTTTCATGTATTCGAGTTTGCCCAGACAGTGTGCAGTAAATTTTCATCATTAGTGTTTTAAAGTGTTCACCTTAATTTTACCAAACAAAATGCATGCAGCATTAGTTTTTTGTTTTAAGGCAAAAGCAAAAGTTGCTCAATGCATTAAACGTCTTTGCGGATCGAGTTATTTTACCTGCACATTCTTCAAGTGTCAAACTAGTCACTGCTCAAATAACACTACAGGTAAGTTGAAAACTTGTAAAAAATTGTGGAAGCCTTAGAATATTTTAAGTAACACCATCACAAAATCGTCGCTTTTCGTACAGAAAAATATCTTTGCAGCACAATAAAGACAACGAATTTTGAATCTGGATCAAGTTGTAGTTAAATTAAATCTACAGTTTAACATTGGCCTCAAGTTGTATTAAAACAAATTCAATCTTTTTCTGGTTTTTCTAAGTTTTTGAAGTGTTATTGTTTCTGCAAATATCTGCACTCAAAACAAACATTTTTTCTTCTCAACTCCAGCGAAATATTTTACCGAGATGATGTAAGACAGAATGAAAAACAATTGTGATTTAACCTTTATACTCTGCATGAGAGTTTAAACGTTGGTTTTACGACAAATGTGAATGATGGAGATTCACAAACACAATATTAAAACGCTCTTACAAACAACGATTAGTGACGTTTGTTGCTAAGCGACCGACTTCAATTATATATTAAATACTTTCAGCTTCTGAAGATAACAGCTTTTTCCAGGTTACAGAACCAAGCCAAGTGAATGGTAAATATGCACCGGTTGCGTTTGGTGGGTCAGGAACAGACACTGCTCACCATGCAGTTGCTGCTATGGTTCCTGGCGCCGCGTTCGATGAAGTGCGGAAAGCTGGGCAGCTGCGAAGAAAACGTGCCGTATCCAATGCAAAAACGCCAATGAGAATTTCCATAACTCTTCACAACAACCCAACATTGTTTCCAGCAAAAGAAAATGCCCCTGTCGTAAGTCCAATTGATCTAAGGACCCAAATTTTTGCAAACAATTAGAGAAGTTGCTCTGGCGAAAGCCTTTCCATTTTCTGGTTTGTTTCTTAGTGTTTGCGATGTATAAGTTTGCTGACAGGAAATACTCTGTTGAGACTTTTGTTCATGAAAATCGGATTTTACATCGCAGGGGAAAAATTTAACGAAATATGCCGGGTCGGGTGCATAGATGCATATGTAAAGGAGGCAAAAAAAATAGGAAGACTAATGATGAGAAAGTTGGCGAACAAGCAGAAAAAGCAAGACACACAATAGAAAATGAAAAACAAGACCTATTTCAGTTTGTGAGTGCTTGATTCTGATGATCAAGTTGCTTTAAATTCCTTATATCTTTGATAAGCACAAAACATCATCTGTAATTTTTAATTGTTGTAAACAAAATTTAATTGTTGGTTGGCTCAGGCCGACACTTAGCCTTGCTACGCCACTGAGTACAGTAGTTTAGACCAGTGCTTTTCATCCTTTAGAAAGACGGTTGCACTCGTTTAGTCAACGAAAATTTCATTCGCACAGCCAACACTGGTGTTGCTGAACAATAGCCATACAGTCGGAACAACGATGTAGAAATTTTGTTTAAATAACCAAAATAATGAATACCTACTGCAAAACAATAAGCACATAAATCTACATAGAACATCATCATTTATTTATACAAAGTATGCATTTGTGTTAATGGCTTGGTGTTGCTGAGTACTTATTGCGATTTTAGACCAGTTTGGTGCAACAACTTGCCCCAACGCTCCCCACATTATGTCATCTAGTGTCCCACTAAGAAGACAACTCCTCTTTTCTGTTTTGATATCAATCATTTTCCAGAGAACTAAACCCTTTTTCGGCCAAGTGGGTGGTTATATTCTGTACAAGAACTTCGAGCGCTTGAAATTCGAGGCAGAACCGTCGCCACAAAGACTTCAATAGGGGCTTTACGTTTGTGCAGGTGGCTTGACACTCTGACATATGACAAAAACACTGATTTATAGTGTTTCATATTTCACCTTGGGGGGCGTGGGGATTCTTTATGGGGGCTAAGTCCACCAAAGTCCCCCGTGGCAACAGGACTGTTTCGAGGTCTTTGCGAAGGCCATCGAGGGCTCTTTCCCATAATTAAGCGTGTTTTATCCGATTAATCAAAGGTTGATGGCGTAGGTCGTTTTTTAGATTTGTGCCCAAATCCTCCGGTGGATGCTGTTCGCTGTAAATATTCAAAATCTATAGCTTTGATTGTAAATCTTTAGCCTGCTGTCTGGGAACGTAAACTTCAAAATTATCAATCAGACTGTGGATATGAAAGCTGGTTGTTTCGGTGATACCCTGCTTCAAATTCTGTTTCTTCCCGCCTACACGTGGACATGATCGAACGTCTGTAGGGTCTTGAAACTCATCAGGTTGTTAATGTAGATTTCTTCTTCGAAACTTTGAATTACATGCTTGAGCAATGTGATTTTGGAGGTCGCTTCGAATATGTCAATTCCACAACGTTAAAGCGTGAGCTTCAGCTGGTTAAATATGTCACCAGTATGACTAGTCCAACAAGCCGAAACAAATAGCGAAAGAAAAGAGCTTTATGATCTTCTCGTCGATCAAATCACAGCACAAGAAATTCCTGTCGCAAATTCCACCCTCTCTCCATTATTCTTTCACGAGAGATCCACCACACTTCAGAATGATAAAAAAGATGACCATCGCCTCCCATTTCTATGACAATTTTATCAAACTCACGACTTTTAGGACTTTTCAGTATTGCATTCACAACTTTGATGACATCAGCTATAGTTGCTACTTTTCTTCTACATTGCCTAGCTTCTTGTCCTCCGATGCTTCACGGTTTATACCACATTGGATACTCAACCTCTGGTGCGACTTGCTTTATGAGAGCAACAACGCGATTTCGATGCCAACCAAAGCCTTTGCACCGTCTATGGATAGGTGCATTTCAAGCACGTCACACCGTGTTCTGAATTTTGCAAAGATATTGGCTGCAGTGGTGTCTATGCCAATAGGAAGATAAAACAGATAGGCCTTATGATCGACGACTTTCATGCGTAACTTGTCAAGAAAGCGAAATATGAAATCAATTGAGCTTGCCAATGTAACCGGAAATCATACGTAAGATCAGTCTTTTCTTCGAATTGAATCTCGAAGCAAAGAGCATCACGAAGATTGGCTAAAAGCGTTTCTTTCAATGATTCCGCCATTACCGCACACAGGGCCGCAACCAGCTGATGTTTTCAGGGGGGGCAAAATGGTTGTAACTTGTTGTACCTAACACTAAACGTGTTTTGAAAACTTTGGTGGAATTGCCCGGTTGCCCCCTTGGTATCGGACAATGGCAGTTTTTGTCCTTAGGTCATAGTCAATGGTTCCTCCATGAATTTCTCGTGATGCTATCTCCATGCAGGGGTTCATAACGCTTTCTACCAGAGTAAATGGCTTCCTTGCGGACATATGGACATGAGCTATTAATGGTGGCAATACGAGACGCTGATCAGAAGGTGCTACCATCAATTGCTAAAATTATCGCTAATTGTCTTGTTTGAAGAATGAAGCCGACTTGTTTTTGAGTTCTGGATATTTACAAATGGTGTATTTGATATTTACCATACTAAACCTGACTGGGATTACGTAGGGAAAACTCAGCCGATTTTGAAAATATTCGCCTAAAAATAGCAGATAACGATTGACTGATTCCTGATTATTGGATGCTCATCGTCGTGACCCTATCGTGGCCTCTAGCACTAGCAGTGGCGTGACTGACGGCCGTAACGGGGGCAGGGTGGACGAGTCGCCTTGGGAAGATAAATGCATAAACCGGCCACCCTTGAGCTGACATTTTGATATTTAGTATTCTTCTGGTTCTCAGTAGGTTATTCTTTTCGGGGTGTTTTCGATTTTTTTTAATCTTGTATCCACATCCACGACATCTGGACTCACTTTAAATAAAATGCAAGGACTGATGATGCGTAGTGTTACGTGAAATCGATTTCCTATTAAAAAATTGCGATAGATTCCTTGCCTGTTTCACCTGTGGAGTGTAACACAAGAAACCTGTGAGCAGCATCATGTACGCGTAACAGCAGGCAACAATATGGCGGTCCGTTCAACACTCGCGTAAAATACAAACGCCAGCTGCCCCAAGCGGTCGTGGCAGCAATCAACGTTACATTAAGGCGCCGAGGCTGCAAGACACGAATCTCCACATGGAGAGACCAACCCGTGGTCTAGTGCTAAGTGCGTCCGCTTCGGTGCAGGTAGGCCGAGAGTTCGACTCTCGGTCGGGTCTTGCCAAGACCTTGTAAATTGGTACTGTAGCCTTCTTACCAGGCGCACGGTGTACCGAAGAGCTGCAGGGAACACAACCAGAACACAAAAACAAACCGAGAGAAAATGAACCCAGAAATTGTACAAACTCAGTCCTGGCGCTACAAGACAATTGTAGTTATAAAGCGCCAACAACAAACCACCCTATCAAACTATCCACATGGAGTAAAGCTACTTGACGCCGGATTCACTGTCATTTGAGTGTTCGCTAGTGGCCCCCCTAAGGTGGCCAGAGGATCCTCTTCTGCTAAGTTTTGCCCTCCCTGTCTCAAACCTCATGTTACGCCACTGAGCAGTAGACATCACTGCTGAAATCAGCAGCGTGCTCGTGGCTCAGCACACAGATTGAATAGCTGCGCTGGTCTTGTGCAACTGGAGGAGCAACAAAAAAGTGATATCAGCTTCGCCTTGCAGTTGCACATCTTTTGTTTCCATCAATCATGAAGTAACAATGGAATAAGCAGATAGAACAGCTCTGTCCAAACAGAATGGCCTCCTGAGCTAAAAAGTGTGTCGCTATCTTAACCAGGGCCGCGCATCGAAAAACATATTAATGAGAGCTGCACATTGAATGGCTTACTTTGATCTTAGCAAACTAAATAAAGCTAATGTCCTGAAAGGGTTCAAATCATAACTGCAATGATAACAGAAGTGATAAAGTGGCCCTGATCACCACCTGCAACTAAAATGTCAAATTCAAGATTATCAAAAGAAGGACAAGTTGTCATGGAGATTTTTTACTACAGCGAAATCCTAAACTGGGCCGCACGAAACCATTGACTGGGCAGCATGCGGACCGCGGTCCGCGGGTTGGACATGGCTAAGATAGAAAATTTCGTAGAAGCTTTCGTTAACTTTCAACACACTTCTCTGTTGAGATGTTCAAACTATCAAAATGTGAGCGCAATTTCTGCCAATTTTTCATGTTCGCGGTATCATGTTTTACAAAAAAACAATAGGGTGAGCACACAAAGAGAGGTAGTTTGAAATACGTTTACAACAACAGGGTTTTCTCGTCCGCACTAGTGCGTACCGTCGCACAGGTTGAAAAGCACTGCTGTAAACAATTACCTCACCTACGCCGGTTTCACGGTTAATTGCCAAAAGAAATGCTCATGCAGATCACGTTTTAGGCGACGGATGACTAAAAAAGGAACAGGGAAAACGAGAGATCATGACGATTGATAAGCCGCAAGTGCTAATTTGCCCTTTTTTGGCCTTAAATATTTGAACGGGTTTAATGAACTCCGCTGAAGGAACTGTCCTGACAAGATTCACTACTAGAGGCATTATAATTTGATAAGTTCTGGGTTAGTTCTTTTTGCAGTTACTGCAAACCATTTATTTTCAAAGTACCGGCCACTTATCCACCTCCGCTAATTTAGCAGTAAAATACGGGCCAGGCCGGTGAAATACCGGCCATCTGGCAACTCTACTAATAAGCCAAACAAAAATTGTTTTTGCGTAGTTTTGTTGCATTTCAGTGTGCTTCTAATGATCTGTTATTCTATGTGGCATGCTTTAAATGAGTGGCGACTCTGTCACTCGGGCGATTTCGTGTAACAATGAACGGATATTTGCTTGGTATGTATTTTGCCAACACTGACTTCAAGTAATTCCAGCCACTAACTTTACTTATATTATCCTGATGTAGTTGATGTAATTTTTTCACAAATTTGTCTGTTTCAGTTAACCGATAGCTTAGTATTATAAGCGTATTGATATTTTATTTTTGGATAATATTGGTGAAGTTGTTATACAGTAGTTTATTATGATGTACGCTAAACGCAAAAAGTTTGCGACTGTCGTTATCGTAATGAATGTGTCTGTTTTGTTGCACTAACAGCTTAGTATCACATAAAAGGGTGGTATTTGTTGTTTATACGTATTATTCAGATCTTTCATTTGATATGCTGTTTTCAGTGGTTTATGCTAAATTACTGAAGATGGTATTATAACAATTAGCGCCAAATGGTATGTTTTAGTCGGTTAAGATCATTGACCTCTCACGGTCATCACAGGTCAAATCCAAGATGGCTCTATATCTGAAAATAAACTTTATGATATACAGAATAACTGTGGAAAATTTCATGCTTTTATCACAATTTGCACAATAGGTTTGCTTAAACAGCTGTACTATTTATGTTATGTAAAATTTTATGTCCCTTTAGAAAGAATCATTATCTTGATAATGCAAATGTGTTTGGGCTTATTTCTCGGAAAAAGAAACACTTTGCGACAGTATTCTTCAATAATTTGCTTTCCTGAAAACTTGTTTCAAAGCAGTGATAAATTGGACATCAACATCAGAACAAACCCAGTGCCCTAGACAAATACCTGCACGACGCTTGCAGCCTAAGAATATTTTTCAAAATGAACATTACTTACGCAGCAATTATATTCAGCGAACAGTTCATTGTGACCCGGACAATTAAAATTTACTGACGAAAATTCTCTTCACACACCCAAATATTTTGCAATCAAACAGTGGTAACTCAATAATTGTGATGTTCCTTCACACAGATGGAAAGAAATTAAGAAAACAGTAAGTTCTACTAAAAACGCAAACGTCAAAATGAAACAAAATTCTGTAATTTGTGAATTAAAACAAAATTTTCAGTCCGTGAAGAACTTGGTGTTTATTTTTGGCCTTTAGTGATAAACGATAAAGAACGCGCTATTGCATTTTTCTTTAATGAACTTTTTCGATTATTTGCAGAAAAAATTTACCTGAGTTCTAAACAAACATACTTATGCTGCCAAGATTCTATTTGAATAAGATCTGATGATGCCTACATCGCAGGCGAAATATATTCTCTTTAAGATGTTAGTGTCTGATTCTCTGCTGAGAAAGGATTTCTTTCCGTAGACAGTGTGCAAACATACTTAATTGAGAAAGCTTCCATTTACAAAAATTACGTTATGAACAGATGAAATTGAAACTTATTATTTGACGTGAAAAAAACCCAACGTTTTTACACCTTTAGGTGATTTCGGTGCGCATAAGAGGTTATCAACCTAAGTCTATTGCAACTGGAATTCACCTCAACTTCACCGGTATCAAAGCAAAACAGGGAAGTGTTCCTTTTAACAACGGTTCTCTTAAAGTGAGTGAAAACGTTGTACGTAGATTTTGTTGCTTTCAAGGCAAAACGTTAATTTCTTGATATTTTCGTTTATGTCTGGTATCAGGACAAATGCCAACAGCGCAATTGCCAACAGGACAATTACCAACTAGGGCAACTGCCAACAGGACAACAACCTAGAATACAACTAACAACTAGAACAACTGCCAACCGGAGAAAGCTTCTGTGAAGCGTAGTTGCAAATACTATAGTAGTATCTGTAGTCAGTAGCCTACAATATACCTCTCCGTTTAGCGTAAAGCCAAATCTGTACCTTCGCATTTTTCCGAACATGAAATTTTAGACTGTTCGGCATGTTTTGTTTAACCCATGCTAATGTAACAGTGAAAAAAAGTTGTATGACAGTTTTTTGCAAGGGCAATTCTGTGGTTGTTAGTTGTTCCAGTGGCAATTGTGCTAGTTGACAGTTTACTGTGGCAGTTGTCCGGTTTGCAGATGACAAGTTGGGCGTTCTGAAATAAGAACACGCACATAGAAATGTTCTGGTTGGATTCTTCGCTCGTTGAGATGATAGCAATGAATGAGACAGGAGAAATGGGTTTAAACTAAATCTCTTTAATTTTAACACGTTTAATAGAACTCTGAACCTGCTGTTAGCTGATTCTCAAAGTGCCCAGCAGTGTTTAGATTTCAAAGTGTTTGACGCTGGTGTGATCGAATTTGTGCACAACTACACTATATTGTTGATTTCGATTGCACATTCGTTTTAATAAATCTTGATACTGTAAATCAATCATATTAAAATCTTAGTCGATTCGGAAATCAGCATTATGTTTCCTTTCGTAAAAAATAATGTAAGCTCCAAGATGCTTCTTTTATTGTAGCGCAGCATTGAGTTGTAATAGAACAGGGGTTCCCAAACTTTCTCTGGCCATGTACCCCTTCAGCATTTCGATAGATGAGCGTGTACCCCTAAAATTTCTTATGACGAAAAGACTGGGAAAACCACAAAAATATGTTTACAACAAGCATATAATGATTTGTGAAAATAATATTAACTAATGTAGGTACACATATTTAGAAATAAATAATATATTTGTATATTTATTCCTCCTTTCCTTCTATTGCTAACCTTAAATGTACCCCTTCCGATAAGCAAATCCACCCCTAGTGGTACATGAACCCCAGTTTGGGAACCCCTGTAATAGAATCATCCTGACCATTGGACGGCATCCATCGTACGTTCTATGACAATAATTGTTCCATATCAATAATTGCACACCCAAGTATCACTGTCTAGGAACCTTTCCCAAATATCAGTTCACAGTTTGTTTGCCACGGAAGATTAATTTCACTCATAAGAATATTGTCATTTCCAATTTGGGCAAGTAGCAAAATCTTCAACGCAATTAGTAAAACCGATAAATCGCTAAAGAACTTGAGCATCAACTGTCAAGCACGCAAAAATCTCCTAACTAGACGTTAATATACGTTGTGCAAAACACACTAGAAATCATCAGCTATGACGTGACGAAGTGCTGTATGTCAACAGCGCAAGTAATCGAAAAAAAGCTACAGCCCTGCAGCAAATAGATAAGGAAATGCCAAAGTCAAACCGTCGAAAGAGGGTGCACCCATCAAGAAAAAAGCAAGGCAAAACACTAGTGCTTGACAAGAGGCAAAATCATTTTTGAATGTTAATTTCAGCGTCAATCTTAAGACACCATTATTTTCCGCACTGGTCAACGAGATGTAGCTTGGAGTTTTCCCAGAAACGTAAGTGTAAAACATTGCAAAATAGGTGTTTTTTCCGTCAAATCATGGGTGAACAAAAACGCGTTTTGACAGTGCGACCGTATCATTGTCGGTAGTTGCGTGAAACGAGTTCCATGCACTGCGTTGTGCTTTCCTGCTGGTAGAAATTTTTTTGCGGTCTGTCTCAGATATTGATTGCACAAAAGGATGCAATTTGTCACGTATATGCCACAGTTACAACAATTTAGTGTATGACTAACTTCAAATATTTGCAACGTGTGTTTGTAACTTCAGCGTAGTTCGCCACAGATATTCGATGGCGACGAAAATTGCCACAGAGCGCACAGCAATAGAACGCACGGTTTATCGTTTTTCTGAATAGAGAGTTCTGGTGGTTTGATGAGTCACAAACTTGTAAGGAATCCAAGAAGGTGCTATGTGTTTAACTACTTACACGGCCGGTGTTGTGATAACTCAATGACAGAGTCTCTCTCAAAGGTTTGATGTTCGATCCCCACTGAGTGCATCGTTGCCGTGCTCCTTGGGCAAGCAATGGGGTTAATCTCGACCCGGCGAGAAACTATTGCTCAGCCTCATAGGCCTGCCGTCAATCGCCGTCACGCAAAATCTTCCTAAAGAAAAATGTTGAAAGACGCTTGTGCTTTGCTCTTTTTTCTTGTTTTTAAGAAACAAGCTTTGGCAAACTTGAAAATCTGCATTGTTACGTTTTTCATTTGAATTTCAAAGTGAATGAGCCATACGCTGCACACTCTTTGAAAGTTTCAATTTCTGAATGAGTTTGTGCTTCAATTTAGCTTTTTATTGCAGGAAACTGTAATTAGAACGAAGTGCAGTGTATACCTGAATTCAAACGGACAATGGGTCCCAAACGGGTGTACTCTTGTGGCGGGGAGTTATCCACCAAGATGCACATGCTTTAAACTCGCCAGTTTCTCCATGATTGTCGTGAGTACACGTAACTTATGTGCGTTATTGCGCTGTCGCATAAAAATCTGTTCTTGCAAACGTTGATATTCCATTTTTATATTGTTTTTCACACTGGAAGATCTGCTATTCGTCCAGGAGTGCATTGTTACATAATCTCAATCCATCAGTTTCAGAACATTTTCAAAATATATCAATCTGAAGGATTGCAGAAAGTCATGCATATCGGTTTGCAATGGGTGTACAATATCTGCGACCGTTGTAAGAAAACCGATAGTCACTGAATAAACATGACAACAAAGATTCATGCATATTTTCACTGTTTCAAAACCTAAACTACCAAAAAATTTCTTTTTGTAGTTCATTTACATTTACCTAACAATTATGTTTTGCGAACATAACTAAGGACGCGGTTTATAAAGTATACTCCATTGTGCTTCAAATTGTTCTGCAAACCTTCGCATATAGGTGTAGCCTACACATAAATTATAGCTACTGACAACGTTGTCACATTAAAATATTTCCAGTAATCCAGATACTTAAGAGGAAAATATATAAATGGCCAAACTTGGTGTAAAAGAGCACCTTATGAAGAATGCATCATATTCTGTAATACCCTGCGATACGCCAAGCTACGTGTAATAATTTTGCCATAAAATAGCTGCACGAAAGTTATCAAATAAAACGCTTAGCGAATAATAAATTTTAATATTAAATGTGTGGTGAAGCATCGACTTATCACAATTTTTTCATACATATGTGCATTTTGCGCAGTTTCGTCTGTACAATATAAGAAACGTTTATTATCAACGACATAAAGTGCCATGGATCAAATTTACGCAAACGGTTTGGACAAATCACGCTTAAAAGATCGTGAAATCCTTTCCGTTTATAAATCATGAATGCTAATAATTTATGAATGTTGCTCTGCAAATATTTGAAATCACGGTTTTGGTGTGATTAAATCGTTTGAATTTTTTCATTTTACAGAGCACTAAAGTCCTACCTTCAGCATTTACCATGGCAGTTGTCAGTTACGTTGGATGCTCTCTTTCCATCATTGGGCTCGTTATCACGATATGGGTTTACACAGCAGTGCGGTATGATTGCAAGTTCTTTTGTGATTAAACCAA
>JGI24158J21664_10000354_pt1 | contig 39681 bp, 25 predicted proteins | sample Ectturendosymbi3_FD_21664 | JGI IMG/M metagenome (IMG submission 21664) | reverse complement strand
CATTCAAGAGCTTTTGTTTCCGTGTCTCTGCTCAAACTTGGGTAAAGTGCTTTTACATCTGCCGCCACAATGTACAACACTGGTTTTGTTTTTCAGTTTCTGGAGTTTTCGTTAGGCGGCCTTTCTAATTGGAGCAAAAATGTATTGACGGCTGTCCTTGGCAAAACTCGTTTGGGTTGTTTTTGCAAAAGTTTGCACAAATAGGTTTCAGTATGACTTCCAGAAATGTAGTAACGCGTGAAGGTGCTCATGTCCCCAACAGAAGCAAGCATACCGGTATGTCTCTGCTATCCACATTAAATAAATTCTCGGGAGTTAATGAAGAGATGGTAAGCCAGTGTATTACAACGACAAAACATTAACTGATGCACCGTTAACTTTGGGGTACGAGTTGTTCTTCCATGTAATTCCAGTTTTGTGTAGCAGCAGTTCATCCTTCACTGCACCCATAGCATGGAGTTCAACAACAATCTTTTCTCAATTTGTCAAGGTAAGCGTCACATGCATTCTACAGATCACGGCAGATCACAATTTTCCGTCCTTCTGTTAGTTAAGACAGTTTGCTAAAACTTTTTCTTTGCTCCTTCGATGAATTCTTTTTGGTTCGATATGCGTCCAACATCAGTGGTTTTATGTTCCTTAATTTTGCAAAAACTATTTCCACGTATGTTTTGGTTTCTTAATCGATTTAGTCCCTGCCGGGTCTCGAGACTTTGGAAATTGTCAATTTTTTTGGCAACACACAAATTCAGTGTCATTCTTATCTCAAAGCACTGCGCACAATTCTGTTCTTCTGACATGTTGTTGGGAATTGAACCATTCCGCGTCCTCAACCGACTTATGCGAGAGCTTCTTTCAAAAAACATGGAAAATAATTTCGTTATTTCACTATGTTGGCGCAGTAGTAGTGCCGACTTCATTTTGTACAGTTCAGGTACCATTGCCACAGCAGGGGAACCTCAAGTGTACCACTGCCACAGTGGTGCTTAAATTGCGAACGGTGACATTCGCACCTGGCAACAAAGATGCAAACAGTACATAATAACTGTTGTTGCGAGTATATATATATATATATATATATAAGCAAGCACGGTTTATGTCGTGTTTTTGCACAACTTCTTAGTTGAGACTTATTCATTCAATGCATAATTTTGTGGCATAGTTTGATTCGCTCGCCCGCACGTTGATTAGATAGTTATCAAGTGGTCAGCAGCAAATTGCATCAGTCAAGCGATGGGAATTTTAACAGCACTTCATTTTAGGCGAACAAGCTTGTCGGAAACCTAAACGAGTTCGTAGTCGTAAACGCGGCTCTGCCACCCGTAACCCAATCTGCCCCACTCGCAACTGTAACTGAACTGCAAGAAGTCCGAATGAACTGATCCCTGCTTCTCACTTCAAGCCACATACTTGCAAAATCTGCTCTCAGCTTTTATGTAGGGTTCGAAGCGCATTACCACTATCAGCCACTTGTCCCTACAATCGCTACCTTGAGTTACTTAACCGGCAAACTACTCAATTACTTTTGAGTTTAACATTGTTTCACACATATTACCGGCCTTAATTGTTTCATAACTCCAATGCATTGTCTTGTCTCAAAACCGAGCGACTAAAGATAGCGTAGAACAGGAAATGCTGTTTTATAGAATTGACAATTTCTTTTCTGCTAAGACGGTAGCAGCACCACAGAAACTTCCAAATTCTTTAGGCTGCTGCTACGACAAAATCGAAATGATTTCATCTGCAATGTTAATGATACCGTACAGTCCCACTTACCACGAAGGTGCGAGGGGGTTGGGGATTTGACCCAGCTGCCCGGGTAAGGGGTACATTGAAGGAGGGATGTCACCGGGTGGTCTGGGAATGCCTGATACACAAAACAGCAAGGCACAGTCAGCAGACCGCCAATGTTTATCCAACCAATTACTTGTTTGTGACGTAAAAACATCTGGATACAGAAGTAACGTTCAACACATTCTACAGCCGATGTAGAAAGTACGGAAATAATAAACATGGTATGCAGATCTGGGTCATATTAATCTAAGTCCTTGCGTAGCATAGAAAATAAAGAGCGCACTGACGCGTTTGTGCAACGCTCCGACCATCACGAGGTACGTTTTCGATGTGTCGACGTGAACACCAATTTAACTTTTCAAAATGTCCTTCCAGTTAAGCGAGACGCGTGAAAATTTTAACTTTAAAAGGCGAGAGTATTAATTACGTCCAACGTTAGAAACGCATTTGCTACAGCGCTTGCCCGCGCGACGCCAATTACACCAATGAAGGATATGTTACATTCCAATAACCAACAATTAAGCTGAGCGAAGTACGCAGCTTCATCCTCGTCAGAAATACTTCACGTACCAGTCTTTCCATCAATGTCAGCCGGCGCCGATGCTCCGAACAGCATGTGGTGGTAAGGGACGTAGGGCGGGTAAGGCACTTGACTCTGTAAAAAAATCGTTTCCAAAGTGAAGATTCAACACTATTATTGATTGCAATAGATATCCTCCCCTCAGGCTTGTGCTAAATGAGCAGCAGATGCCGTGGCAGGCAAACTAAACATTTCAGCGAAACATCGCTGATAAAGCACGTTTTCTCGATCTGCTTTCTGAAAACAAAACGAGTATACACACAACAATAAAAATGAGGTACGAGTCCCGGCCAAGCATCAATTTCCGCCAACAATAAACCAACAGTTCGACATGACGAACCACCCGACACACATTTCCACCACATGAAACTTGCCTGGAAGTAGTCGTGTCCATGAGAGACCCAAAACATACCTCATGGAATTTTAGAACTAAACCGAATAACGCACAAATCTTAAGAGCAGCACAAGCTTTAATTCTTGCGTCAAACGACAGGTGGCTTGCAGGTGGCGGCCGCAAGCTGGTGGATTAGCCGGTAGTTTGTACTTTCGTCTGACCGGCTGTTATGAAGTGGACTTTGTTGGCTGTTATGCCCAACACCCAGAATTTGAGAATGTGACAAGCGGGAACTGAACTACATGACTCTTACAAGTGTTTTCAAACAAGATTAATACGGCAATTTGAGCACAGGATGACCACAAGACATGCTCTCACCGATAAACGCCGTTTATTTAGAAAAGTTCCTGATTTTCAAATGATTCCTGGTGCACGTTTAACAGTTTGTTCGAAGCTAACGACTGAAGCTTTCCATGTGCTCGATTTCCACCCGCACATCAATGCAGAAAAAGAAGTCTGACATGACACAGGTAAGTTGGCATATGTTATAGTCAAACACCTCCTCCGACAACACCTTTCACTCGCCAATCGCGTTGCTCACAAGGCTTAACAACAACGGTACTTATCATGTACACTTTTTCTTGGAGCGCTGCGAGTAGCATCTACCCAGTTTAGGAAACAGCTTCTATTCCGCGCAAATTCATCCGGCATTATATCCAGTGTATACTCAGCTGTTAATCAGCCAACTACCAGCGCCGAATTAATCTGTAGTTTACTAACAAACGGATAAAACGGTTTCCCGTAAAAAGTTACGGCAGCATTTAAGTGCAATTGTTGTCCGTTCAGCACAGTGAAGACCGAGGTTTACTTCCTTTATCTTCATCACAACTCCAAAACTGAATTACATTTCGGTCATCCGCTTGAGCTGTTGTAAGAAAGTTAATTAACTGCCGAGGTGTGTCCGTGCGGAAAACTTAGTCTACTAGTTTTTTTGTTGTAACGGTCTTTTTTTATTTAAGCTGAGTGCGTTTGCACAAATAAGCTCGACGCAATATCTGTTATTTAAATACTACGATTACATTAGTAACAGATACCAATGCTTTGTGCTGTGCGAACCCGCAGAAATGAACGAGTTTTGACCGCGAGGCCGGATAAGCAGCTTCGTAAGAAAATGTTACAAACAGCTTCTAGCAAATCGAGCGGCGACCGTGCAACCTGCGTCAACAACAAGCCATAAATCGCAAAAACTATTGACTTTGCGAAGTTTGCAACAAGCGGATTATCAGCTTACGACCAAGCGCATGAGGAAGAATGGATAGAGGCCGAGGAAATATCCTGTTTTACGCGAGTGAAAAAACTTGCTGCGCTTGGTGAAACTTTACAGAGAATTTCAACAAACATCAGCGATTCCGTCAAATGAACGAAATGTTATCTCCAAACTATTTGTATTTTATACTGCATTTCACCATTTCTTACCACCACTGACAATCAGTTTGGTTTTAAGCCAGAACATGACACTGACCTGTGTTTATTTTAACTCAAACAGATTGTATCGTATCATGTAAACAAAAGCAACCCAGCGATGCGACTTTTTCAGATGCATCCAACCGTTTTCGCGTTTGAAATAACGAACCACGATCTACTGTTTACAAAATTAAGCGTGTACCCATGTGTACAGTGAGACTGCTGAGGAGTTAATATAGGAATCAGGCCATGCAAGTGAACTGGGACACTTGTCTTTCAGACCCCTTCACTGTAACCAATGGGTCTGAGACAAAAGTGAATTCTCAGTCCGTATCTATTCGGCAGCTACATTGATGAACTCTCAGTTCTGTGTTGGGCTCGGCCTGAGTGGGATGCACTATGGGAAATGTTTGCTGATGTGTTTGGCCCAAGATTTTTGCTGATGTGTGGTCTTCAACGTCTTCTGAATGTTCTTTGTACTTATGCTGCTGAACACACCACGTTGTCTATAACAGAAAAACGACAGACGGTGAAGTTTTTCCCCTAAAAATACAAACGGTGTGTTTCGCAAGTTATTCAGGTAGACAAGTCAAATCTCATGGGTTTTTTTAACTTCATGCCTCACTGAAGGATGACATTTAGAGACCAATGAAAAAAAAACACTTTGTTGTGCGGCAAACAAACTCAAGGCACCTTTGCCCAGTGCTCTACTGCAGTTGAAATAACCCGTTTGGTGCCTTTTGTATGCCAGCGTACTCCCGCCAACTGTGGTGTACGTACACATACAGCCTTGTATTACGCGCCTCTGAGCTGCCTACAACAAAGGTTATCGTATTTTGCATTACAGCCTAAGGAACGCAAGTGTTCGCCAACATCAAGCTCCAATCTTGCCAGACCATTTGATAGCTTGATAAGAAACAATTTGTATACTTTTGTTCAACAATGTTCATCTTGATCTACCTTTTTATCCGCTCACTTCAATTTTCTACCGCCTTTCGCAAATTACTAATTTCCTCCCACTTATGAACGCTTCCGCATGAGAATGACCGAATTCAATAGCTACCGGCGCGGTGTTTTAGTGTCCGTTTATCACGTGACACCCACCCTGCGACGTGTTGTGTCGAAGTATTTTTGTATACTTGTGTTCTTTGTGACTTAGATCATGTGTCTGAGCCAAAGAAATGCATAAAAAATAGTGCCGTATTACCTCAAACATATAACCCCCCCTACACTCCATACGGTTCTTCAATATATCTGAGTTTGTCATCAAAAAAGCACAATGCAGTGGTGATGATGACGACACGATGAAATTCTGAGATAGTACGACATTACGTAAAAGCAAAAACCGGTAAGAAGCTATTGATTCGATCAGGCTTGGACGCAACCTGTTTTGATGTCATTTTCTTTTAGTCATGGCACCCCATCATCTTCGCACACGTCACAGACGTAAAACATTGTCTCTAACTGAACAGGCAACTCCCACTGCAACTTGCTTATCGCTATATCTTGAGCGCACTTACTGCACAGGGAACACCGTATTAAAAGTAAGCATTCCAACTGAAGCGGCACAGGAATCGTACAACATTTGCGCTTGTTCATAGTAATTAAAACCTTTCTGTTTCCGAAGAAACGTTCTGATTTTCAGATTTTTATGCATATTACGTGGCATTATGCAAATGACTTCAGAGCAAGAGCGCATTCCTTGCCGTTTTTTTCTCAGTTGACTACTTTCTTTGCGTCAGCAATCACAGTGACGTCATTCGCCCAGTTTTAGCGATGAAGAAATACATTTCAGGCCAGGTTATGCGATCCAAGTCATAATCAAAAGAGTTTTGTGTGTCTGTAGGCAAGACGTTTGTGCGAAGAATATCATCATTTTAAGCGGAAAAATAACAAAGCTTTTCAGATAATTGAAATCACAAATGTAGGAAAGATCTTTTGAATGCGCGCTAGTCTAAAGCTTAAGATGGAAGGATCGAAACAGTGCAACACAAGAGATGGTTGACAAAGTCGGTAGATCATCAGAGCAAGGACCCCACGCACCTCAGGACGGTTAAAAAAAACTACATTGCAACTGATAAAATATGATTTTGTGCAGCAGCAAGCACACTCACACAGAAAAAGCAAGAGTTTTATATCCTGGGCATGTAAGAGACAGTCGCAGCGGGCCGACACCAGCTGCTATAGTAAGTTTTAATTGGTAAATCGTGGACAACGCTTAATCGAAAGCATTGTGTTCTCACAATTGCCACAGTTCATCAGTTTCACTGGTGGCGCGCCCCCTCTGTTACAGTGCTGAGTGGCTGGCAAGAGCAATTGAAACAGGGCACAAAAGCACTCAAGGTTCTTCTTTAATGTATCTACTCATTCGAAACTAAAAGTTGAACAATCACAAAGAGCACCTAAAACTAACAAGATCTTTCACTTGAAACCTCTGTAGCACATTTCAACAGCGCCAGGCAACGTGGAAGAACAGGTCGCACAAGTCAGCAGCTGAAACTTCACTGATTTCCGCGTCAGTGCAGATGTTCTGCAGCAAAACACTTTCGACGGACCTGACTGGGAACTTTCCGCTCATTTTTAACTGCAACCACCACAGACATTTAAGTTGCATTTCCGGCAAAAGCTTTCAATCGTTTTAGCATGAGGCCGCGTTCTAGGTTTGCGTTTTTTTAACAATTTACAAATTTTTATCGGGTGTTATGAACCATCCATGGCAGTGACATACAGACTGTCGCTGAGCTCTGAATATATTTAAAAAACATTTCAAAGCGAAGTTTGCTTCAAAGGTCATTTCTTATGTTTCCGGTCTTGCTTATGTTTCCGGTCTTGCTTCGTTTAATTCTCGCACTACACCTGCGACTAGTTTCATCTCTACTTGAGCAATAAAACTGCTTGAAATCAACAGACCTTGCTCGGCCAAAGTCATTTAAACAATCTTTAGAGTTTCCATGAATTTTTTAGAAATTAAAAAACAACGCTAAAAGTTTAGTATCAAATTAACGGACATGTCGCGTCATCAGAAAGAATTATTTTAATATTTCTAAAATACTATCATTCAACACATCACTCTAGTTGCTTCTAACAACAGTGAGATTACTAGCAATGCAACTAATATTACAGAAACAGTTTCATGTTGACCATTGCAGGGTTGCCAACCTGTCTTCACCAAAAAAAGCCAGACTTTGTCCCAAAAAAGTAAAAAAATCCAGATAGCAGTCTTAAAACATATATAAATAGATATTTACATTCGTCGTCAGAAACATCGATATAGTACAATTCCGAACTTTAGAAACATTTTCTTTCCCCGTAATAACACTGTCATACACTTGTTTCTTATTAAATATAACGAACATTTTTAGACATCGAACATCTTTTTAGTTTCCAAAAAGGCCAAGTGCGTTAGAAAAGCCAGAATTTCTTAATCTGGCTTCAAAACAGCCAAATTGACAACCCTGGACCATAGAGCAAAACCAGAACGTGACAATGATTTAAAAGTTAAATCCTTTTCATGAGAAACAATCTTAGCCCACTGCAAAGGGCAAGGCTAGCAGTCATCTTGCCCACTGTAAGACATTGCAGGATGTTTTGAAAATCTGAGGAAAGTGGAGACACGTCCTGCGACAAGTCAAGCGAACATACAGATTTAATCTTTCCGAAAAAATAAAATTATGAAATAATGTTCTTTGTGGCATATTTCGCGATAGCAACTAAAAAATAACATATATATCCAGCCATATATGAAACCTCAAACGGATGCAACCTCAATTCGAGCCCGCGCGTGGTTCGTGCCAGTTCACCGATTCAGGGGCGTGCAGAGGTCTGGTGATGCCCGGACAACTGCTTGATTGTATGCCCCCCACCAGATTCTAGTCTTGTATTGAGGAATGTGAAAAATGTAGGCATTTGAAATGCGTGAAAACTAGTATTGACAAAAAAAAACAAGTTTTGAAAAAATAAATTAAAAATATTCATAGAGTATTTTTGTTTGTTTTCAATGCGTTGTCTTTACTGATAATTTGTTTATTCTATGAGCCTGGGACATATGTTTTAAGTATGATTCTTGTAGTAATGGGTATGCATTGAGGAACTAGATATTGTATTTATGCATGCAAATAAGTATCAGATATTCCCACCTAAGAGATCGCACTTGATATGAGATAGTAACTATTTTTATTCAACCAGAACAGGGGTTCCCAACCTTTCTCTGACCATTTACCCCTTCAGCATATCGACAGACGAGCATACACCCTAAAATTCTCTCATGAAACGTTCCTTACTCGTAAATCCAACTTTGAACAAGCAAGTTCAAAAAGGTCTCGTTTTCTTCACTGTACTGCCCGCTTTGTTTTCATTGTTACATTGTAGTGAAATGATCATAAATGTATGAATGATAAAGACAAAGCTTTTAATACTTTTCAACATGTCGCTGCCACAATCGGACGCCCCTTACGAGCTTTTCACACCCCTCAGTCTAAGAACGCAGGCTCTAGAGCAGCTATGTCCAAGCCAAATGGCTTACTGGGCCAAAAATCATGTCGCTATCTTAACCAGGGCCGCACATTTGATGACATATTAATGAGGGCCGCACAATGAATGGCTTAGATCTGAGCAAACCAAATTTAACTGAAGCTAATACACTGAAAGCGTTCGAATCCTAATTGCAATGTTTACAGACGCGATGAAGTGACACTGAGGGGACACCTGCTTCAAAAAACGTCAAATTCAAGGTTATCAAAATAAGGAAAGGTTGTCAGTATGTAGGATACTTTTACTACAACAAAAACCTAAACTGGGCCACACAAAACCTTTGCCTGGGCCGCGGATTGGACATAGCTGCTCTAGAGTCTAGACAGAATTATGAGATACATTGAAGACAATAAGTTGCAGATCAACAGCAGGATAGCAGGAATTGGCCAGCCTACAAAGGGGGGAAGAGAGATAGGGTGTAAGGCCATAAGATACTTAACACACATCTGCATGCCACCAAAGGCAAGTTCCCATCAGATCCATGCAGCACGTGTCAGTAACCTTACAATAGGAAGGCGGAAGAAGCATCTAGTTACCGCATTTCAATATAATGCAATTTTCGTAATTTCACTCTTTGGGTCTCCCCCCTGCTTTGGATGCCCGGGGCCGTCGCCCCGTTCGCGGCCCATCTGCAGTCCCCTGCGCATATGTACACTTCGCAATTTGGGTCCCTGGCATAATATCCTTTTCTGTTTATGGCATTCTGTGAACTTAGCAGCTTAAGTCAGTGCTTTCCAATCAGTGCTTTGCACCGCACTGGTGGGCCGTGAAGTTATTTCCGAAGGGTGGCGATGCATATCAAAACGCATATTTTTGTTGTCATTTTACCGCAATATTTCGCAGTGGCCTACAACTTAAAGCAAAGGGATGTAAATGCGGATATTTATTCATTTCAAACAGTGTTTATTCCAGACCAGCTTCCTGACCTCCACAACATCTAAATTTCGTTGAATAGTTACAGACGGTGAAACAAAAAATTTTTGAGTATTTGTAAGTAAAAACACCAAGTGCTACCATGACTTACCCGCAAATGACAAAACCAAGTCAAGCTGTTACAACTACAAGCGTTTATGGCGCTTTGGAGATGAACCGATTCATTTGCCAAACACTACGTACGCAACGAGTCAAGCGATAGTTATCACGAAAACAACCAGGATTTAACAATTACTATGGCTTGAAGCGTCTGTAACGTTCAATACTGCACTTCTCACTACGGGTACATGCGCAGACCTTAACAAGCTTTGTTTGCCTTTAATACATGTGGGAGGCGGATTGTTGAGAGCAATTTCGTCCTAATGTTAACGAATTTGAAGAGAGCTCGTAGCATGTGTTCGTCAGACTAACGATTAAAAATGTCTCCGGGCGACTCGTGTGCAACCACGCTAGCCGGGCGAAAATTTGCAAAAAAACAGCGAATAGTTACCAGAAAGCGTAACAGGAAAAGCAGAACTGCTGCAGTGTCATTTTGCATCAGCTGTTTTTGTTTGCCTTTTAAAATTCCTTATACCATCAAGGGTCACGCAAAAAATATCAAAAAAGGTTTCATCTAATCTTTAGGGTAGTAAAGGATGACCAAAACAAAACGAACCAACAAGATTTTGAAGAACTCTTTATGGTAATTCTATTTTCCATGTTTTTTTTTTCAGGATTTACAAGTAGACTCCATGCATGAATGATTGCAGAAATAGTTTTCTCAACAATCAGTGAGATGTGTGTTTTCTCTCCATGGTCAACCAAGCAAAAGGTGCCCAAGCGCCAGACTCTGCTTCGCCAAGGGACCGAACAAGACTGTGCTAAGAAATTTTCCGTGACGTCAAGCTCCGCAAAAAGTTGATTATTTGACTTATGAAAGAAGTTCAGGGAGTATAGGACTGTGCAAAATCTTTATTAGAAACGCCAGAGAGACCTACTCCCTACGGATGGTGAGTGTTAGAGGCGTACAGAGTAAAAAATATATCCTGAATTGAAACCTCAACAGATCCAGGTAAGGCCAAAACTTCCCGGGATACACACATGAACTAGCCATGTGTGGCCACGTGTGCCTTCCACGCCAAGCACGCAGTGTAGCGCATTTTGGGAAGAACATAACATTCGATGCAAGCTGACTCGTGTGGCCAAAACTTTGCAGAAAAATCATCCATACGGTCATGTTTAGGTAAACCAAATTTGAAATAATGGGTTTGTGTAAGGTTACTTAAAAATATATGGGTCCGGATATTTTAGTGTCAAACTTTACATGAATAGTGCGAGAAAATGAGTCCGGCATAGATCGACGGCATTAATGTTTCTTTGATACAACAAGCGTTTCATTTTCATCGTCAACAGCACGTTGTTTGTGTGGCTGGGAGGTCGTTTGGATTGACCGATCTTGGCCTGGATCTACGCAAACGAGGAAGCTTCCATCGAAGCAAATACTATGCCACGAAAGATGTGCAGTGACGTCACTTGAGCCACCACCATCCCCAAAAGCTTTTACGCCAGGCCATAAAGTGATCTGGCGTAGTGCTGTATGTGAAGCGATTATAGGAATATAACGGTCCACTGCATTGTTTTCGCCATGTACAAGATCTTCGAATTTCAACTGCCTGAGTCTCTAAGCGCGTTCCGCCTCCCAAACCGACCGTAAATTGTGGAGACGATTGTGTCGTCAGCCGCGCACGGCGAAGTCGCACGTCGCGTGCTGCGCGCGACCTCCGGAAACCAGAGATGAGCTTTGGAATGGACTTGGATTGGACTGGATCCGGATTACGATCTTTTTCGATTGGATCCAGATTTGGAATGAGTCTATGGAGATGAATTATGGCGTTTTTATTGTTGAAAAGCTGTATCTTGTCAAGCTTTCTGAACTCCATTTGGACTTTTGACTATGGTTGGAAAAATTAAGGACTAGATCTGGTTCGTAAAATATGCGTTCCACTTTGTCGGAAACCCAAGTAAAATAAGGTATTATAGAGACAATGGTCGGCTCGCTTTCGACGTGGGCGCAGTAGCGCTACGCCAGACGACGACTGGCAAGCTGGAGATAGAAGTTACTGACCCGTGCAGAATTCCAAAACTAACCCGCACGTCAATCACGCCAGTCGCACTCGAGAAGCGATCAACAAATCGTCCAAGTTTGTCGCCTCCAGTGTCAACCCGAAGACGAGGTCGGCTTGCGCGAGGAAATTAGGTCAGAATATACTGTTTATTTCATTACTTACGCATGACAGACAAATTAACAAGGACTTCGCATGTTTTCTTTCACAGCTCTTGTTTTCAGTGAGCTGAGCAAAAGGAGGATAACTAAAAAGAACATGTTTAAATAGCCGTGACAGCATCGAGGATTACACGAGAGCATCTGGGAGCGCCAGAGGCTCAGGGGAATAGAACGTCATGTGCAAACATTGTCTGCATCACTGCATTGCCCACGCGCTCAGAAATGCAACTTGCAGTTTAGCCTTAAATGGTAACAAAAACGTTTGAACATTGCACGTTTTCTCGATGTACATTGCCACACAATTCTTTAGAACGTTCTTGTATTTTTGTATGAATAGCACTGGAGACCGTGGCGTTACTTATAACGCAAAGAAAAACTGTCCATTCTGCTTTGACGACAGCCTCCCACATTTCTTCTACAATGCTTTCACACCGAACGCCCGCCACTGCGCACAGCGTGTCCATGCCGCTCAGAACTATTGACTTCACGTGCGCACAGGAACAACATTCCAGCACATTTTCCACAATAAATCCAACTTGAAAGATGTGGACTCTACCTCTCCGCCTCCAGTCCAGGTCCATATCGAGCGAGCGCATGCGTGGTCGAGGGTGGCCAGTGGCAAGGATTCGTGCGTACCACCATGCAGAAAACGATATAATAGGTTCTTACAAGTAGCACAGGTAATAGGGACTTTTCTCCTCACAGCAGAAAATCTCTCGTCTCAAGGCAGCTTGAAAAAAGTTCCCAGCCACCTTTACATGAATCCAATCCGCGTCTTATCTTTCACCGACCACGAAATCGGTCAAGCATGAAAGCGTGTCAGTGCATGGTGCGCGAAGTTGCAAACAATAAACAGTGAGAAATACAGCTAGTAGCTGTCGAAAACGCGAAGCATGTCGTTGACGCAAGGAGATGGATCGTAGCACCGAACAATCGTCACCACGCCAGTCTTAATGTGCGCAGATGACTAGCAGCTGATTATGCTGCCGCTGCCAAAAGCACATTTTCATCTGTGAAGCGACGCTCTGCTTGGTCGTGAACGACTTACAGTTGGGTCAACGAAAAAAAAATTGAAGCAAAACCAGAAATGTATTTAAGCAGCAGGTTAATTAGTACTATTGTCCCTTAGTTCTTTCACGACCACTTTCTTCCCTCCCACACATATTTTTAACAAAAAATTACAACTGAATCATTAAAAACGGTATTGAATTAAGAACTGTTTGTGCTTGAAAAACTTGCATCTTCAAGGTTGGTTTTCTGGTTGATATAACTAACCTTGTGAAAAAAGGTCCCATCAACAAGTATTATTTGGTGGTAGCACTTTGTGAAGAATTAAAGCAGTCATCAAGAATATAACACACCATTCAAATGACGTTAGCCATGTTCTGTATGTAATGCGAATACTCCGTGGAATAGGACGCGCGAAAAATAAAGAGCTTGAGAAAACTTCGCTAAACTCCATGGTATTGATTTTTTGTTTGAGGGTTGATTGAATTCAAATCCCAAATAATAATATTTTTTATATACCTAAGATTAAAAACAAACATTCGGTTTCGCTTTGCGCTTAAATAATTTGAGAAGTTTGTATGTGACGTTGTACGAAGCTCATGATTCAGACTTCGCATTGCACAACCAAGTCAACAGTAGGAAGGAAGTGAGAGAGGTGTTCGCACTTGTTCCAGGCCGCCGCGCAACTTCATGGTGCATTCAGCAATCAGGTGGGGTTTGGTTTGCCAGCGAATGTCTTGTTTTTCTGGTGTGGGGTCTGCCACGTGATTGGTGCGGGGTCTGCCACGTGATTAAACTTTGGATTAAAACCAATGAACAGTCTTATGTGGATTTGCAATTCCCTAAATGATCTAGAAATGCTTTTGAACTGTCGTTGACGCGGAACACCGAGGCTCTGCGTTTGCCTCGATCTCCAAATTCTTAGACTTGGGTTTCGGCCGATATGCCACTATCGCATACGACAAAAGGTAATCGGAGCATGCGGCATAAACCAAGTCTCGTACAACGGCTGCCACAAGAAAGGTACATTACACAAGAGGCGGCAGGCAAGCCTCGTTGCGAAAGACAATTCTTGGAAAATATATTTTGGCAGATCTGCAGTTATACCCGATGATGAAGGGAGCTGCCTACTCCTTTTTAGCGGAATAGTGTTACTTCAATCATTGAAAACGTTACCTGCCTTGCCAAGAACAACCAAATAACATGCCTGCAGCAGCCGCGGCATGAGTGGGGCAGTTGAGATTTGTCAGTTGCCAAACAAACCGGTAGATTGCAACGCAAACCTACTACTCATTCGCAAGCGTCGTTTGGCAAACTCCATTGGCAAAACGTGCAGGAGAATGATCAGCCATTAAGAACAACCTACGATGAAAAGGCTTGTGCGGTGGTCTACAAGTGCTTAGCGTCTGTCAATTGTCGTTAAGTAAATAAACAAATATTGAAAGTGTAGTGTCTACTTCGACTCTTGGAAAAACACGTATTTCGATTAAACTCCACAACTGAACTGATCACCATGATCACGATCAAGCGTTGGAAGGTGAAAACTGCGTCATGTAGATTTGCTGACTGACCAACCCAAACAACCGATCCAAGGCAAGTACCGGTTAAGCTTCCACTTGAGGTTCGAATCGATAGTTGTCGCTTCATTGGGATCAGTAAATAAAAGCGACGTCATAAAGCAGCGATATAATTTCACGCGAGGTGTTTCGCGTCACGCGTCGGCGGCCACACTGCCCGGACTACAAGTTGCAAACCTGAGTGGAGATCATACATATGAGCATTGCCTAAAAGGATGTGCACGCAAAATTTAGTGACGACGACATTATAGCACATGACTATATCTCGCAGAAAGCAACTGTCTGTGTTGCTAAAAAAACACACCATTAATAACCACGAAGATTAACGACCTCCGTTGCGGCCCCCACGCGTCGTGCACAAAACCAACATGTTTGACAAGCAATGGAGGTGCGAGGTACGGAAGGCGGGAGAAAGCCTGTCTTCTCGCAAAGGTTGGATCGGGGTTTGAAGCCCGCTTGCCGTGGATACCTTGATGACGGTACGCAGTTGAGGAAACGTTCAGAAAGCAGAAATTGAAGCAACAGCAGAGAGTGTTAAAGTTTGGCCCGGAGCACTTGACGAAGCTGTTGCCACAACATTGCGCAGCTGGGATGGTGTGTTTGTTGTTTATCAAACAACGACTTCTGCCTGGTATGACTTCGAGATATATTCACATTCTTTGCAACTACGAAAGGTAACCAACCACCACGAATTAGGCAATTGTGCAACTTTTTGTAACAAGAATCGGCCTGCAACAATAAACACAGGATTGGAAAGCGATCCTGCAACACTATTGTTCGATAATTCCATTGAAAAAACTTTGAATTTCTATTCCTTTCCTGTTTGAACGAGAAATACCACTGCTGTGAATCAAATGTAAAGGTGCGAATGGATCGTTGGGCTAAAGACGCCTGAAGACCAGTGGCTTATCAGTACAAGGGCACTATCAAGCATTAAAACACAAGGGTAGAAGTGTCCATTGAAATCACGTGTTCTGGTCTATAATCTCTAATTTCAAATAGTTGCACCATTTGAAATTACTTACAACAATATCAAACATTTCAAGTACAACAGGTTTAACCAAGTGGTTGAAATGCCAATGGAAAAGCCATAAGTGTAAATACACACAGTTTCCGCATCACACGAAATTCGACGTAGCTTTCTTCCCCGCCCACGTCACGCCCACCCAAGCTGTGTCAAGATCGGATGCAACCGTATCCGAAGAGTGAAGCGGATGTAGCGTACGGGCAGCTGAACTGACCAAGCATCAGGTTTTACCCTGTCCTTTTCAAGTTCATAAACCAATATAAATCATTACTATCTGTTAACAAACCAAGGCGGCGTCGGTATCACCACAAGAGGAAAGGACTTGAAACGTTGTGAAATTACTTTTCAAAACTCAAAACCGCCGTGTGGTTGAGCGGGGAGGAAACCGGCGACATATTTGATTGGCGTGTGGCGATCAGCAAATTAATTCAAAATAAACCATGAAACAAAGCTTTTGCGAAGTTTGCTCGTTTTTAAAAATCAGAATATATCAGACAGGCCCCGCACACGACATCACGCCATCAGATCTTACAACATGGAAGTCTAAAGTAGTCTTGTTCTGGTCAAATTAGATTACGCACACATCAAGCATCAAAAGCAGTGTTCGATCTTGGACTTTGCACTGCCAGTAGTTCAAACAGCACCAATGATTCGCCATGCTGGAATAAAATTCTTGTCAGATGAAAATACATACAACCTTTAATTCGAACAGCACCACTTTTCACAGACATCAGTGACAAGAGGCAATTCAATCGGTGATCGTGCCACAAACGCCACAGTATTTCCTACAAGACCAAGTATTGTACCTAGAAACAAATCCCCAGACAATTCATGGTTGTCCTCGAAAGACACCAGGTTGCCAACAACTTTGTCGCGTTCCTCATGTTTACAGTACAGTGAAGTGACATGTGTCGGGCAACCAAAACCATGTGTTCTAGTCTGCTCTTGCAGCACTGAGGGTCAATTAGATCCGCCTTTGTATGAAGTAACACAATATGGTATTGAAAAGAGCAGTGTGTCAATGGATCAAACTGCACTGCTCAAGCACCATCTCCCGTCTCCAACCAGGCTGCGAGCAAGCCGCATTGATGGGAATCACTTGTTCAGATGAATCCTCCCAGGCCTGTAGCAGCTCGGGTTTGACTGGACGAAACTTGATATACACTTCAGTGAGCGAAGATGTCGCTCAACAAACAGCCCGCACTCTGCGCCACCGAGCTCCCTGCCTCTTACCTTCCATTCACATCCGATCAAGCCAAGCAGCGCAACAATGCGGCGCTATTACATTGCGCACATTACCGCGTTGACCGTCTATCTGAGAACACTTTTGCTCACTAGCTGTTTTAGCCTCTAACCCATTCACTGCCAACAACCAAGAAAAGAGAGCATTTTAATAGAACAGGAGCGGTCAATTTTCAAATCATCGCTCGCGTAAAAAAACATTCGCACATTAATTTTAAAACAGGCTGGGGAAATAAAGTCCCTATAACCCATTCTCTTTTGCAACAAAATAACATAAAAAGTCAAGTAGTTAACTTTTACCAGCAGCACGCCGCGATCAATTCCGCCATTCAACACTAAGAAGTTCTACCGACATCTATTAGTGCACGGCACGAAGTGCACTGGGCAGATTGCAACAAACAACGTCATTACACCGTTTGACATCTGGTCTCACAGCAGGAATGGATAACGAAGAGTACAAGTTGCATCCGGTTTACAGGAGGGGAAAGACCCGAATTCACTTACGCGGCGCTCGTGAACAAGCAGTGCAGCGGGTTCGATGCAACCCAAGACGATCGAGGTAAGAAGATACCACAAAAAAGACAAGACAAAAATTACCCGGCTAAACACACGCACACAAGAGAAAACGGTTTTTTTCCGCCTGGTGGGTTGGCCCAACAAGGTTTTCGAAATAGGAAAAGAATGACAGGACCCGGAGAAGGCGCGAGGTGAACCTACACAGGTTCTGTGATGTTTCCAGGCACATAGTGCGCAACGTATAGGCCAGTGCAATACATGCACTTGGAGTTTAATGTCACGCTTTACCTGGCAAATAGTACTGAACAGGAACATCACAATTGGTCAGCTTGGGTAGTTCTGGGTGAAAGTGACGATTGGACGACCGGCAAAGCTGATTCGAATCGCCAACCATTGTCGGCGTGTTTGTCACTACATGGCCAAACATAAACCCTCAGTAACGATCAAACCCATACTGAACTCAAGCATCTTAATGAATAACGCAGACAGAAACAGAATCATTTTCAAATAAAAGCTGAAAATGTCTACTCAGTAGGTGAAATCTACCATTTGTAAACACCCTGTTGTGTCCGATTCTTGGCCGGAAAGTCCCCGTTCGATAGATTTTTTTGTATGAAAACTTTAGGTTAACTCTTTCTGCAGAGACTGAAAACAAAGAATCGAATGTCGGGCAAACAACGCCATAGTTTTTCGCGCAATATGAATACTCGGGCACCGAATTAGATCGTGCACACCTCACTCAAGCGCCGAACAGCAAAAGCTCCGAAATGTTATGAGCAGGTACGGGATGATATCACTAAACAAACAAATTGAAGGAAGTGTGCGGATTGCTCGAATCAAAGAACGCCTGGAACAGTGTGTGTCAAGTCCTTTGATCTGCTCGCGAGCGGACTGGCAAGTTTCGTAGCACGCTTTGAACGCGAATGTATCACAACAGAGTACCAGCAATTGCTCTTCACACCTACTACTACTGCCGCCGATGTCGATCGCTCCGCAGTGACCCGACTGACTGACAGCGCCGGCGTCGAGCTCCAGGTCGTGACAGCAGCAATAACCACGACTGAGATTTGAGACGTCGCATTTTTGAAACATTTTCAAACACAAAGAGCTTACTGCAAAAGTTACTAAAATTGAAATTTTAAACATAGTATTTCTTTCAGTTGAAATTTTCCTGAAGAGCAATTGAAAAATCAACCTGGTAAAAAAATTAACTGATCGAGGCAAAATTAACGCGCTCTTTCACTATCAAAGCGAATATTAGTCCACTAGGGATAGCAGTTAGAAATAAAACGCGCGTGATGAATTTAAAGCACGGCGATCTCGTGTAAGCATGCATGCAGTAAGAGTACACCCTATTGTTTAGTTCATCACGATACCGGCATATTGCACAACCACAAAAATATTATTTCAATACAATAGCACATTGCGCTTAAAAAATTCAGTAACCTAGACACGAAAGTTTTTGTTATTTGCAGTTGGTACGCCTAATTTAAATCCATGCCCAGCTCGTAATAGTTTTATGTTCAAACGATAAAATTTCGCACAACAAACAGCCTGTGTGTGGTACTACACAGCAGATTTCCACACCCCCTTCCAACCAGCGTTTAAAAACATGTAATTGCAGGATTAACTGCATCAAGACGTAAATTAGCATTGCGCTTATATGTTTTCGTGGAACAAATATCAATTCGATCTAACATCAGCTTTGAATATGCTTTGCGATAGGATTTCTCGGAATTGGCCACCATTCCCACAGCCTGCAAAAGCGAATGTGCAAGCGTGACGCAAGTTGTCAACACGAACTAGGATCCAAGTTTTATCTGCGCAAAGTGTACACAGGAAGAAATCGAAGGAACCGATAGAATTGCAATTCAGACAAATGCTGGGAAATATAATATTTCCGTGTCAAGTGCCGGTGTCTGACCTTGGCCCGCACAAGAAACACCCCGACCCGACGGGCCTGTCCAGCCAACGGTCAACCTTCTTACACTCATATGATAACAAAGCGTCCCAATGGGAAGTGCTTGACCGGGTGTTGAAAGCTTTGAGCGAGTAATGCACCAGACTAAAATAGCAGTCGCTTTACATCGCGAAGAGATGACAGGCAGCCAAGCGGTGTTTGATTAATGCGAGCACGCCGCATGCATCCGGCTGTTCGTTCCTAAATTCCAATAAATAGTTTTCAGACGCTTCACGCAATATTTTTACGTGCTGTGGCATAAAGATAGCAACGAGGTCTGGGGCAAGCATGCAGCGTGTTTTGGCAACAACATATGATTTTCGAGGACGCCGACTGACAGTGAAGTTCCTCGTGATTGACAGCTCTGGGTGATGTGTCCGGGTTGCAGCGAATCGGCTGCGTAGGTTCCAGGCGAAACAACAACCGCCTCATGGATGCGCCGACGACGCGAGAACTGGTTCCATCGGGATCCGATCGCAACCAAACGACAAACGCGCATATTCGGTGAAAGGAATTTGTCGATCCAGCTCGAAACAACATTGTGAGGACGACCGCTTGTACAGCAAGCGCGTATCATCCCGACCACGAGTGAGGGCGACGCAAAAGAAAGCGAGCGAGCGAGCCTTGCCGCCGCATTCAGCGATGATACGCGGATATCGGAATTTAAGTAAGGGATAAACGCAGATCAAGCACACTTGAGCAACGGGATTGAACAAAACCGAAACGTGACGCATTGCCACGTCGTAAATGCAGATTTCTGCGTCACGCGATTCACAATTTTACAAAACCAGTTGGAGAACGAAATTTTGAAAAAGGAGCGAATATTTTGCAACTTTTGAAACGACAGGGTTGCTATTGGTCGGTCATGCGTCAGTGACCACCGCCTTGAAACCTTTTAATCACACAATCTTAAAACATTTTATCACAAGGCTGAACTCGTCCATATTTGAAGCAGAACATTACCAAAAGTGAAAACACGACATCTGCACTGGCTGATGGTACGAGTTATCTATTAGTTGGTCCGGCCGAGTAAGTACAGCTGAGATGCGTAAATGTTCACTTCGAACAACATGATGCGAGGAAACGCGCTGTGAAGGTTGATGGGCGGTTGATTTTTCAACATGAACTGTGGTTCTCTTGAGAGTTACGGCACTGCGCGATTGTTGCTTCCAATAAAACGTGAATCAGGCAGAGCCCGCACCGCCAACTGTATACACAAGAGAGTTTGTTTTTCGTGACGACTCTCTGCGGTCGAGCGATCCAGTGGGGTGTGCTGTCACAGCACACTGATGGAAATCCGCCGTCAGTCAAGCGTGACTAGCATCCCATATCCAGCAGTTGAACGCCGTTAGAAATTGCCACACGCAACTTTGCACGGGCGACTTCGGCGACACCACACGCGGGCTGCAGCAGTCGATGGAGAAGATTTGCATGCAGCATACTTGTCAACCTTAGACTGGCACTGAACTCCACACCACTTGTTCAAATGATATAAAGCCCAGTCTAATTGAAGTTGCTGCTTCCGCACCGGGTTCTAACGGAGATCATAGGCCTTTTGGTGCGACCACCACGACAAGCGAAAATGTCACCAGAGCAGCAACAAAAATCGAAAGCCACATTCCCCCTTATCAGTTCGGTGTTTGCCAAAGGCGTCAAGGCCCATGGCAAACACACTCCGTTTATATCTTGATGGCCTGAGACAATGCTGACGGATGATAGATTTTTAGCGATTAATATCAAAATGACGAATGCTTGGCTAAACTGATTTTGCGTAATGCTTGAAATCTTGTCCGTAGTTTCATGCCACTCAACATCGCCCTGTCTGGAAGGCATCACTTATTTGCTCGCCGTGGTGTACGTTCCAACCAACAAGAGATTATTCGCTGAAAGACCCATTTCAGTTGGGAAAGCTTTTCACGCAAGCTGTGTGTTGACTTAAGATCTTTGGTACATCATGCTGAAAAGCATAAGTACAGATTTGCATGGGTAGCGCGGTGCTTGGATTAAAGCCATTGGTGGAACAGCAAGAAAATGCCGACGACGCTTCGTAAATGTCAGAGGGCAAACAAATCCATTGAGGCGTGAACAAGCACTGAACACACTCTACGGCGAAGGTCCGTTGCAGGTGAAGTGTGACTACATTTAGGCACGCCACAACTCCAACCAATTTAATTCATGGCCCCATCAGCGACCCTATTTACCCATCACGAAACTCGCAGTCGCAGCAGAACCCCAGTGGCTGATCCGCGGAGGTATGAATCCACGGAGGAGGTATGAATCCACGGAGGAGGTATGAATCCACGGAGGAGGTATGAATAATATCTCCAACGCGCACAATTCACACAATTAACATTGTCTGTTTTAATGGGATTTCAGAACTAAGCATGCGTAGAGTCACGGGAAATCGATTACCTACCGTATTTAAAAAAGCTGCTGATTGACTCGACTTGGGTCCCCTTTACGAAGGCCAATTACGTGTCAGATACGCTGCAAGTGATCGTGATGCTGCACGCCAGCGTATCAATTTGGCAATGTCTAATTTGCACAATTTTCACGAAAACAGTCGCCATAATCATTTAGCCCTTTGTCCGTTAGAGTGCGGAAAAAATTAGCAAATAATGTGCGTTGTTTCACCTTTGTTGCATCATAGACACTATAAGCAGTGCAAGTCTTACAATTTTATCAATTTCATGTTACAACGTAGCCAAGGTCCCAAGGATCCACTCAGTAAATCCAGCAAAACATAGGACGACAATACTGTATGAGCAACACTACAGCATGAACTACTGCTACACAGAGCAACATACAGTCAGACTGAGTGACGATCGACATCAATAGGGGAATAACAACCTTGCCAGCAAAGTATGTCCTAGAATGGAAACAAGACCGGCGGTCACCGATTCACTTCACACACAGCATGTCTTAAAAAGGAATCACTTCAAGTAAAATCTGAGAACCTGTCATCAATTTATTCTCAAAGAAAAAAACAATCCAATTCATGAATTTTGACAGTGTATGTCACAACATCAAGATTGGCTGGAGCTAAACTTTTGTACAACTCTCCGTGTATTAAGGTCACAACCACTTCGACATGTCATTCACATATTTATTTTAGACTCAGCATGCGCTAGGTCTACAGGGATCAGACGCAGACTGGCAAGTTAGACTTTTATCCTTCGCCGAGCTTTTTGTTGTTCAGCACACAAACGCACCTGCCAACTACAACACCATGATCGTGGAATGTCGCTTGTAGTTGCTGTCTCCAAACAGCCCGTGTGGTACGAGGAGCATCACAGAAGACACACGAACATAAATTGAGTGAGTACGATTAGCAAGCGAGGACACTGTAACGAACCATAGGCGCAGCAGGCTCTTAACCGCCACTCAAGACGTAACCCTAATCAACACTGTTTAACGCAACCACGAACCTTGTAACGTTACAGTTTGTGCAGTTTGCGCTGGGCAGTCTTCAAAGCCGCTGCCACACAGCGCATTAAGAGACACTTGGGAAATCTCAAAGGTCTAGCTGGCCGGCCGAGGTAATACAAACGACCAGTTTCGCGAAGCGACAGGTGCCTTTGTCGGGCGAGCTTCAGCGCGCTCGGTTACGTGAAAGCTCAACCCGATGATCGTTCATAATTCAAATATAGCGATTCGCTGAAGGGCAATTTACTCTCGTTCGTCAATGGCCGCACACGCCTAGGCGACGCGCGCGTCAGGCCATGTAACCAGTAATTACACAATCGAACACGCCAACTTAACCGTCACGAAAATTCCGGATGTGTACTTGTTGGTGCGTACAGCCCAAAAAGCGAATGTTCGCAACTGGGCACAACGCTGCGAGCGGTCTTGTGTGAGCAATCCAACTGTACAGCTCGTACGGCCACTCTCCCTCCGCTGTGTTGAGGGTTAACCAAGCAAGATTGGAGACTCTGAACCGTCGACTGTGAGTCAGCAACGTGGGGCGGAAACCTTGGTCTACCAGTCAGCTTGATTGACAGCGCCCGGGCCTCAACTACTTTATGCTACGTACGTTGATACGTCGCAGGTAAGAGAAAGGGACACGTTGCCACAAAAGCCGTAAAAAACAAGTTCCGCAAGCTGCGGGGTGGAACAAGATCAAGTGTTCATCACCTGCGGTTGGCCACTAGCTCGGTGGTAAAAATTCAGACCCTCAGAAAGATTGCATGTTGCTTCACGTATAAGCGACTTGCCTTTGCAGAAACTTCAACGAAGTTGGTGGCAATGCATCAAATATTTACTGTTGAAGCTGCTGGTAAATCATCAACCTAATCGCCGCAATTCAATGCATTTCCTTACGAAGCATCGGCCAAACAGTGTTATTCGCTCAACAGGGGCAGGTACTTGAAATTATCAACCTCTGACACTTTCCACATCGCCGCAAAAGGCAAACCTTTTAACAATGCATGAAATTGAGGATTAGTCAGGTTGTTACCAAAACTCTGTGTCGCTTCTACAAACGGCTTTCGTGGTCGAAATAAGTAATATGTTGTATTTATTCCGACCAGTGGTCAATGATTATATAAAACACTGCGGGATGAAAATTGTGTGTAAATGACAAAATGTTTTTTTGAAAGGCAACTGTTTTAGATATCACTTTCACTATGATCGGCACTCGCGCAGACCTTGAAATATCGTGTGAACGGCCATCGACAAGTGCAGTGCAGGTTGCACTTCCCAAATGCACAAATTACTGTGCGATGAGCACAAACAACGACTGTTCAATTGGCTTAGCAGGAAGGTGAACTTTTGATCATAAACTACACAAGCATTGTGAGCTCATGTGGCGCGTTGAGTGCAATCACACTCACACATCTCAATCGCACCATCGTCACAACAACATGCTAATGGTAAAAAAACTCCACCACACTTTTCCAATACACATTATAGGCTGGGTTCGCAGAAACCACTCAAGCATGCGAATCCAACGTGACAAGTAAGCTCCGCCCATTTCTGTTGTTCTTTGATCTTGCTTTGTATTCGCGCGACTTCACCGAAGTTGCGGACGACAAGCAGCAAAAACTGAAGAGCGGAGAAGCACGCACGGCTGAGCTGAGGCTGGCGCTGAAGGTGTAATTCGAGACAAGACATAATCGACTTGCCCAAAACAGAACCGCTCTTTCCAATTGCTACTTGCTTAGTTGTTCGATTTCGATTTTGTTATCGAGGGCGGTGCAGAGGCAAGGCATTTCTCACGAGGGGCGGGAGACACGGCACTTATCAATGGTAATCTCGATATCGGCTTCCCAGTTCGGTAGCTGGCGCTTCCAGCCGTTGGCAAGTGCATAGCTGCAGGACTTCGGTAATAACAAATGCATTGCTAAGAGAATTTCATAGCCTCTGGGAACTAACAAATTTTAACAATCGTAGTCAAACGAAACACAAACTCGTGCAATGAATTTCACGAAATTGAGTTTTTCAAATGTATGAGTTAAAACAAAACTACATATAATTTACAAGATCTGTGCTGTTTCAACAAAAATTCAGTCACTGCCATGTCAAACAAATTATCCACAACCACCAGCGCGAAACAAACCGCTTGATTGTTGTGTCACAAGTCACGCATTGTTGCGGCACACGCAATGCAGAAATGAACCTCCGCCATCAGTTGTTTAAACATCGTGCCTGTGCGGGTTGGATAGGAACTAGCTCAGAACCAGAGGGGCAGACAAGGTGTGACTCCCTACCCTAGCAAGTCCTTCATTTGTGAAACCTGGTGTTCAGGCTTAAACTCATCAAACAGAGATGGCAGTTTTTTTGAAGAATTCCCAGCTTTCATGATGAGTGCTGCCATTTGTTTATCTAACAAACAGTTGCACAAGTTTAGCGATTCCAATACATGGGAATTCCCAATTTTCAAAGGTTGCACATCTGTAAAAGTTTAGCGCCTCCCCCATTAACCAAATCCTGGCTACTACCCTACACAGAAAAATACATAAAATGCATAGCAAAAAGGCGAACTATCGTATTGATTTTCAACCCTATTTGACACTTCAGTACACAAATTGTAATATAATGCTGGGAACCTCTACTTATTCTCTCAGTCTCAGTATCTTCCTATTGGGCTTTCTTCCAGTTAATCTACGGAGATTCTTGTTCGCGCGTATTGCACCGTTAAATCTGCAACGTTGCAAACGGTACACATTCACGAGCAAACAGCAACTTTTAAAAAATAAAGGCGATTGTTACGCAGAAAACAAAGAATATTACTGAGCAGTATAACAGCGAAGGTCAAAGTAAAGTAGGCCATTCATACGCGCAGCACGCTGAAACCAAGAATATGTGACGCGTCACTCGGTTTGACGTAGGCTCATGCTGTGTCTCGTGATGTCAGCCTTGATCTTGTTTTTAACCATTTATCCTCGCTAATGTTGAGGTGCACGTATCGAGATTGCTCAACGCAAGTAACATGGAAAGATTGGCAAAACTGTGGCTTGCTTTCAGCGCCGTAGTCCCGCCCGGCGTTTTGTGATAAAACCGCCTGTTGTGCTGGTCACCAGAAAGACCGAAACTGCTCAATGAAGTACGATTGTGAAGTGAAGTGCAACGTGACGTACTTTGTTAAGATCGTTTCTAATACTCAAGATATTGGAATATCCATATGAATTACATACTTATATTCATAACTCAAGTTTATACATTTCAATGCAAGATGTGGGTTACAGTACAACGAAGAAGTCCCCCGTACAAGCGCTAACATACGCATAAGCCCGCAGCGTTCTTTGACAGCCTTGTTCCAGTTCGTCAACGATGAAAGACAAGAAAACGCCTAACTCGAGTCATTCTCTGACAAAGCGCAGGCATCAAGAAGCGTTCATCCGTCACAAACACAGAACACGCTGTTCTAGCAAACCGCACCGTTAATATGCGTCAATCACCAACGCCTGGTCTACTGCGAGCGTGACGCCATTATTTCATCCGAGCTTAATCGACCAAGATGGCTGTTGGCCTCTCAAAGTGGTTGAACGCAAAACCTTTACATTTGCTGCAGCCCAGATCAGGGTAAAACAGGTATGCGGCAAATCCCTATCTACTAACTGCTGATTCTGTTTGGATAAGATGTAAGGACTGACGATGCGTATTGTTACGTGAAATCATTTCCTGTTAAAATTTTGCGATTGATTCCTTGCTTGTTTCACCTGTGGAGTGAAACTACTTGGCTACTAACTGCTGACAGCAACTCCAGTGGAAATGTGTTTACAGGCAACTGTTGGTTTGTTCATAATATCTCGCTGAGTTATCCATAAGCAATGGCATACATTTAGGGTCATACAACATAACTTCTCACTTCAGTGAGAGAAATGGCTGTTTCAGATGCTTCATTAAAATTCACAAGCACTTGGAGACAGCATCTAGATACAGCTATGATGTCTGTCACCTGACCCACTGGTTAGTACAGTATGCACACTTTCCTCAACCCTGATCACCATACAAAATAAGCATTTATCACAATACACTTACAACATTAGGAAACAGTGGACGATTGAGCCCTGAGACAATTGCTCCAATATCTTGTTGGTATGGAAAGTTGTTTCTTCCCTGAACCACATCATTAGGAATATCTGCAGTGCAAAGAAAAAAAGCAAAAATATGTGATGCAATAAAGCAGCCCAATAATTCCCTCAGGGGAACAAGTATGTTGCCAACATAAGCAAAAGAGATTAAGTAACAGCTAACAAAACGTCATATGAAAAAAAGAAACAATAACAAAACAACTCTAAGTTTATGATTAACACAAGCTTAGAATAGCATCGAACATATAACAGGGTTCAGATGGTTGCAGTATTTATGAATCTCAGTCAAATTTGTATGTTTTTAAATGCCACAATCAATAACCACAAGTCATTAATCATGCACCTCTGCCCAGATCATCTTTATTTCTACAGCTTGTTTCAGCATGAGCTTGGGAATTGGACTTTTCCTGAAAAGCAAATTGGTTGTGGTGCATAAAAGTAGCAAAGTTAAACATTTGCACTCAACCGGAGACATAAAACACATTGGAAGTAGCATTATACTGTTCTACGGCATTCAACACACAGCTACGTTTGTCAAACAGTAAGATAAATAAAGTGCTGTAGCATGACTCCAGGTATGTCCAGCTAGTCAGATGACACTTTTAGTGGGAGACAAGCAAAGTGCGTTTGGTGAAGAAAAGGTGTTGCAACAAGTAACACAGGCTGATTGTAGTGTGGCATAAACAAATTGGCTTATCACAATCTGATTCATACATAAAAATTTTTGTTTTAAGAAAACAAAACATGTAAGATCTATTGAAGAAATCTTTAGCAAAACTACCAAAACACATCAGCATGTACTTCATAGATAAAGTTGCTGAAAAAACAAAGCATAACATTATGCAACAAAAGTGATTCAAAGAAAATTTGGCAATGTTAAAGAGATGCACATATTTTAACAGATGTGTTCATGCTGGCACTTGTGAATTTTTTTGTGACCTACACTAACCAATACTGTTAATTTTATTTATGAAACTTGGTAATAATATTGGAAAATCATCATATGCCCATGTCAAATTTATTCATAAACTGTTCTTTTACATGAGCACTATGAACACAAAAATTGGCACATCATGTAAAAACTAGCAAATATTGCTGCGAAGCAAATGCAATGGGTGCTTGCAACAACAACACAAACAACTATAGGGTTAGTGTGAAATCACAGTCAGGCTTCTATCTAAATGCGCACCATGTCAGCTCCTGCTAAAAAAACGTGGATAATGGCTAAAAGCCACTGACCTGGTGTCTGATCAGCAGGGCAACCAATTTTTTGAACTAAAAACTTAAAATTTTGGTTGTATAAGTTACAAATTTTGACTTTATTTTGACCTACAAACTTCCTGCTTTTGCAACTGCAAAATTCAGCCTCAGGTGTTGAGGTTAATTTAGAAGCATATTCATGCACTATACTTTGAAATTTTAAAAAATTTGCTTGTTTAAATTTAGAGGAATGATATATTGATAAGTGCATGGATAACTATAGTAGAGTCAAACTTGAGAACATCATGAAGTTGAAACACCATGCATAACGGATTGAGCATTTATCAAACCATGTACTATGAGACAACATTTCTTGCCTTATCACGCATAGCCTACATAATATTCAATCACCCAACAGTGGGCAAAACAACATTATTACACTAGAAATCACAACAAACCCACTGTTATGACAGAATTGCACCTAAAACTGCAAAAAACATGTCAAAATCTGTTGTTGCAGTTTCAATAAAATATCAATGAGAAAAACTGTTGTGAGATAAATTTGACCTAACAACAAATTTTGACCCAATGATAAATTTTGACATTTTTTGACCTAATAACTTGGAAGTTGCTCAAGAGCATGAAATTTGGTTCTTGGACATTTCATAAACTTCGAAAAAGGCAGAAAAATTTTGACTTTATTGACTTTTGGTTGCCCTACTGATCAGCGAAGAGAACCCCAATTATTCTAGAAGAACAAAGCACCGGGTCTGTTGAGGTGTTTAACTTAATATGGTGCTTGTGTGGAAAAAGGAGTAACCTTGAAAACACACCCAAGTTTTTAAGGACTTTTGATACAGGTAAACAACAAGCTTTGTTCAGATATTTCTCAGAGATCAGAAAGAGGATACTCAATTGTTGTCACAGGTGACATACAACCCAGATCCAATCCATCTAGAAATGTCAAGTTAAACTTAGGTTGGGTGAGCTGGTACAGTAAGAGTGACACGAATTGAAGGTGGTGCTTGGCACTCCATGAGTGAGACCAAGAGGTTTAAACACTTGCATGTGCGTAATAAATGAACTTACTGTGCCAGCTAGCAAGTTGGGCAAATCCTTGTGTACATGTTGTGCACACTTTATGGCCAACAGTACCATTTTCCTACACCATGTGTACCAGAAAATCAAATGACTGCATGTGATGTGTAGAACAGAAATGTGCAACAATAAAAGCAACGTGTAACGGAAAATCAAATGACAGCTTTATAGCACAAAATACTACTGTCTTGTAGTATTAACATAAGGTATTTTCAAAAAAACACTCTAATGCTTCAAAATTTTATCATTTTTGACTAACTTTAAAACACATCCAAAACTTTGAGTACCAGACAAGTATACATTTGATGCAAATGAGAGCACTATCAATAGGGTAAACCAGACATGTTGAACAAACAACTGCAAAAGAACTGGATAAGAAGGTAGATGCAAATACAATTACATTTTGGCCTGCTGTGCCATCTGATCCTAGATTTCTTTATGTGCATGTGAAAATAGGTACTAATTAAGTGAACTTACATTAATTGCAATGCAAAGCTTAAAAACACATTCACAAAAATCTAAATTATAACATTCTGTTCAACTATCACCTTGAAAAACAACAACATAGTGCACAGGTGTTTTTAGATTTTGTAGAATTTGCAAAAGATTGTAAAAATGTAGTGGCTAAGATTTATGATTAAAGACACCTGACACAGATCCATAGCAACTGTAAGTGCATTATACAGTTCTTGTTTTTTAGAACAAATTTTACAATTTAATAAAACTTTGAATTCCTGCAGTGTCATATTAGAAACAAAGACAATGACAATGAATAAAACCATGTTGAATGTTTCAAAAACAACTGTTTTCTGAATGTAGCTGAAGATACAAACCATGTTTTTGGAAAGTCTAAGGTGGTTCTGTTTAAATCACTGGTACTTTCATTTTGAATTGTGCAAACTGTACATCTTTGGCAGGATTCATCGCTCTGCAAAATACTACTGCCAAAGATGTACAGTTTGCACAATTCAAAATGAAAATACCAGTGATTTAAACAGAACCACAGCTGCTTAAAACAAATATCACTATATACAAAATTTTAATGGATTTAAGGGAGTAATTTTGCATTTATTTTAACATGGTATTACTAACAGATTTAAATACTCCTTCACAGGAAACTTCTGCACAAAGTTACAAGCAGTGTATAATCTGCAGTGCATTAGTTATGCTTTGCCAAGACGTAATTATCACTCTTTCGCAGTTTCATCTGAAAAGAAAATAGGTCAAGGTATGATGTTTAAGTGTGAAGGTACAACAGAGCACTTGAACGATTTACTGCAATTTGTGCATTGATTGTCACAGAACTACATGCATTGAAACTATTTAAAAAAGCAGTTCCAGAAACAGGTAAGTGATAACCATTCTAGTCCACAAACCACAGTCAGATTACTTAACTTATCACATCCATGACCTTCTTTTTTAGTTTTTGAAGGATGAATTATATATTGATTACATTAAGTTCTATCCTTATTTTAAATATGGCAGAAGTTCAAATCATTTGTATTCTGGCAGGCGGGAGCAAAACCTTCAAAGATTGACAAATTTTTCTTTATATTGTTGATTGATTTTTAGCTTTCTCACAGAAGTACATGACGATAAATTACAGCACAAGTTTCATTAAAATGTTAGCAATGAATGGAGATAGAATATTGAAATCCTGAACAGTGCTACTGTTTTTATACTTTGAGCCCTGTGTTTTTAAGCACTGACTTTACTAAGAACCTTGTAAAGCACCTTTGACTTGGCATAAAAATCTTTAGGACAGAAAAAACAAAAATCATGAAGAAACAGACCGATATATTGGCCCAATATTTAGCTTTTACTGATATATCAGTATCGACCAAAACAAAATCGGCCTGAAGTAGGTGTTGATAAAACGCTGTTATATTCCTCATGCATCCAGACAACTTGCGCAAAAAAGCACAATGAACCAAGTCAAGACAGTTATCTTGCAGCAACACTAGCAGGTGCACTTTCATAAACAAACAGGCAAGATGAAACATGAAGCAGGTTTCAGCCATCACAGCCGAAACAAAAGCATCATCATTAATCAGATTAATTAAAAATCATAGCAAAATATTAAAATTACTGCTAGTTGAAAATTTTAGCTCATAAATAATGATTTTTGATGTTTTTCAAAAAAAGGCAAGGCATAGAATACATTATATTTTTGGTTACGAAATAGAAAAGATTTACCATTTTTGGAAATATCGGTTACTGGTATTGGCTATCAGTCCATGAATAGCCAATATATCGGTATCGGCCCCTAAAAAGCCATATCGGTTAATCTCTAAGCATGAAGAAGTCAAACCAGGTCATTCAGTTTATTGGTATAACTTATCAAAATCATTATTGAAGCTGATAAATGAGATGGCAGGACACCAAAAACCTTGGGTTGTGTGAGTAGATGCTTATCATATATATATACAGTTCTGCATTTTATAAAAAGAATTTCACTGAAGTGACCACTCCACATAAAATCCTATCTCCTAACTTAAAATTAAAAGAAATGGCAATGTGCTTCTTAGCTAAGCTTTGTGCTGTAAAATCAAATAGGAGCCGTGCATAAAGATTGGTTACAGTACATAACAAATCAGATCTATTCCCCAACTACAAAGTCATTAAAAGCAAGCTTCATCACAATCAGTAAACAAACCATTTGTCACCACAAATTATATTAACCAGAAAACAAGCATCATCACAATCATTATACAAAAAATAATTTAAATGCATCAATAATGTCCAATGTGTATTTTCCTGATGTGCAAACAGTTCAAGAACATTATATTCTTTAATCTATTTAAAGTGATTTAGTTCTTGTTACATATTAACTAACACACATTTTACCTTGTTTAAAAAACAATGACTAGTATATATTATACATATACAAAACCAAAGCAGATTTCATAAAAAAGTAATTAAATAACAATGCCGAATTATTATATTTTAACAAATACTTGTTGCAGCCATAAATATTATTATCTACATCTATTCTTTTATGATGTATGTGCACCTGCTCTTCTTAGTCCCAACATGGTAATTTTTCACACAAATGAAACAGGGCAATGTTGCTATATGAGCCAATCAACGTCTTTCAATAAATCACACTGCTTTTTTGAGATGAAAGTTTTGGTAGTCAAGACAAAAATGTACCAGGATATCTGCAAACCAGAACTTTACTATATGTGTGAGAACTGTGAATCTGTAACAATTAACATTCCATTACAAAATAACACAACATACCTATGATCTGAAACTAATCCAGACAAATTCACTGGAAGCTCTTCTGACTTAAAATGAAATAAACATGTGCTATTAGGTTGATTGGCATTACCTTCAATTGAAAAATCTGTCCCAATTTGCAACAAAGCAGTTTTAAAAAAGACAACAAATGTCAGTATTTTACCATGTCAGTAAATCAATATACCATATATTTTAAGCAGTTGATTAAGGATATGAATTCATCTGTGCCAAAAAAATAGTCTATATCAGCAGGAAGTTAGTATTTACATTCTAAAATGGTTGTTTTGAAACCATGGCTAACACTGTGACTGACCAATTACAATTTGACCATGTTTGCAATTTTAAATTACATTAGTAACTACAGGTGATTCACCTACTTTTGCCAGTCTAATGAGAAACACAAACATTCAAACACACATTGTTTACCAAAGAAAATAAAACGGATCGCCCAGCTGCTCATGAAAAAGTACCCCATTTAAAACAAAGTTTTCAGAAATTGGAGTTCACTGATGAATACAAGCAAAATAACTTACGCAAACACATCACAAATTAGCAAAGCTTTTGGTTGCTTGTAACAAAGATCTTAGAAGCAACTATGCTGGCTTTATCAGTAGTGAGTCCTTGGCATAATGTTGAACTGCAACTGGTAACCGGGCCAAAGTTCAGGAGTTTCGCAAATTTTTAGATACTGTAATGTGGTTTAGCCAACAATATTACCAACTATATTATCAACTCTGGCCTAGAATGGCGATACCTGACATTGATAGGATTCTAGGAATGAATCAAGTAGTCTCCATTAAAGGCAGACTAAGATTTTCAGCCATGCAAGGCAATTGGTCGACATATGAGGAAGCAATAAGCAGATGGCAAATATTCTCCAATTTGGCAACCTGTGCACCTGATCCTAGCCGGCAACTCATTGAGTATGTTGGTCTTCGGAACTTTCTCAGGGATGCAAAATGTAGTCTTATGAAAAATAAGCAACCTAGTGACCTTAACTTGGGCCTAGCTTGAGCTCAGCAAAATTTTCAAAGCATTTATATCTCTTATAGAGGTTCTGCCACAATGCATCACTGGTACAAAAAATATGCTGCTTTAATAGATGCATAGCTTTATTTCTACACATGGCTTTCATAGTTGTTATGAGCTAAAACAACCTCAACTATTCAGTTCAACATTCATTTTTTGAATAACAACTAAGGTACACTTCACAGTATTAAAAAGATAACCATACAAATCTTAGAACATGGGTATACACATTTGACTAAAGTCCCTTTCTATATTTTCTATCTTGACTGTTGTTGCAAGTAAGATTTTTTGTTGCAAAAAAGCATTTAAAATTTTAACCAAATTAAGATGATGCTCAGTCTTTCCCTGGCTACATTTTTTCAACCAACTCTTTCCACATTAGTTTAACTTCAACATCATATGCACATCTATCATGGGAAGGATCATGATGAACAGAAGGCAGTTGTAGTGGTGTCAGCATCATTACCAGGGTTGCCAATGAAATGCAAAACGTGGTAGCACGTGAAAGTATCTCAAAGGCTTAGGTAACCTATGTTCAAGTGTGGCTTACAATCAAAGGCAGCTTACATTAATTTTGTAACACCATTTCATGTGGCTACAATCAAGGGTGGCTTACAATCAAGGCAGTAGCTACGGATACACCAGTGGATCTTGAAATTTGAAAACTTATTCATACGCCACCTGTGACGTAACAGCAATGCACGACGAGAGTGCAGTGGGCTTGGTTGAAACGAAATAAACGTAAAAGATAAAAAACAAACCTACCTTAACCTTAACCGTAGCCTTAACCTAACCCCAATCTAACACTAACCCCTAAATGTAACACGTAAGCCTAAAAGAAAGTGAAGAAAAGAACAAAATGAAAGTTGGTGAGAGTCGAACCGAAAACCATTGGCATAGTAGCCGTAACGCATGACTGTTACGCTACAAGATCCACGCAGTTTGAACGACAAACTGACCCTTTTATTTGAATTGCGTCAGGACAGGCATATCCGTAATCACTTCCTACAATCAAAGGTGGCTAACAATCGAATAAATATGATACATGCATCAAGAAAACCTAATCATTAAGTTTTTTAGGTTTGAGCTTTTATTTAAAACATATGTAGTTTTAGAAGATTGTTTATAAATGATATTACAGCTAAGAAAAAGCATAAATAGAAATTGATATAAGTTACATTAAAGCACCTGAATTACCACAACTATCTGATAAATTTAGTCATTTCCAAAGTCTTGGTCTAAAAAAAGCATCTGTTAAAACTCACTGTTTTAAATGAACTACTCGCTTAAAGGCTATGGTTTTTAAAATAAATTCTGCATCAGTAAAATTGCAACATAAAAGCTAAGCGAGGTGGAATATATCACAATACTACAAGATCATCATAGGGTATGCAATGGTCAAGGATAGTTAATTAATGAGCGAAGTAACACACTGCGGAAAAGGACAACAAAACTTACATAAAGCACAAATATTCAGAAGACAATAGCTATGCATTGAAGTAAGGGCAAGTGGGGAGCAGTAATAATAAATAGTGTCAGCTCGTTTTTTATTCAGTAATGGTAGCATTGCTATAATACATCTAGCAAATAAAATAATATCAGTGGTAGCACCATTATCACTGAAATGAAAAGCAACAAACACAGACCAAAAAAAAAATTTGGTAGAAAATTTATTTTTTTAGTAACATGCAACCTTATTCAATTGTTTATTAGAGTTGATAAAAACACCTGATTCTGCTATAACCACAGAAGTGATTTCATGGTTTGAAGCAAATTTTGAGTAAGGAAATATGTAGCCATAAATGCACTGCAGTAAAAACTACTGCAGTTCACAGGCAATTTACTGAATCATAGTCTAACGTCATTCAACAACTATTTGGAAATTAGTTTGCAATACATATTTTACACAAAAACTCGGAGAAAAGCCAGTGTTTCAAGGAGTAGCTAAAGGATGTAGCTTATGAATTGTGAAATGAGTCAACCTAGCATTATCCAACCCAAAACTTTGTATTTTAAGCAGCAAACTGATCTGTGAAGCACAACATAAACCTGTAATAGAGTGTGAATATGTAGTAGACATGATCTGTATACGATGTGCAAAGTGCCTATGTCATGGCAACTGCATTATGTTACGTCAAAGCTAAACACTGTCTAAAAAGTGTACTATTGTTAGTCGTACCGGGTAGGAATGCCTCCGCGGGTCTCCGTCATCTTCATCGACTAAATCACCTTTTAAATTATCAAGCTCTGCACTTTCTTGCCAATCTCGTCCACCATCTTCTCCCTCAGCTTCATCGTTATATGTTTTAGGTTCGTCGTTCGCTGCTTCATCAGCATTCAGTTGATTAGGCATCTTCCCTGACAGTTCGCAACTCCAACTCACTTTAGTAATCCATGGCTCGAACCAGGCCCATCAAGCCTATCAACCGCATCAAAGGAGCTCACCTGCCAATCAAGTGTCCAGACTTCAACAGCGCCTCATACCGGAAGTACTTCAGACAATTGAATGAGTTAGAGCAGTCTAAGAGCCAACTGGAAAGGGAACCAAACTCAACCACCATTTTCAACCGTATTTTTAGTAATACCACCTGAATCCTTTATTCTAAAAGAAAAAACATTTATAGCGATGACCAAGGCTCACAAACATCCGCATTCTTTTTATGGGTCAGTCAGGTCTCAGCCAAAAACTGTGAAAATGCAAACCACTCTGAGAAAAAGAATGTGGCGAGTCAGAGAAAAAAAACAAGTCTCAGCACTACATTCTCCTATTGTGTGCTGAACATCAAAAAATTTAATTATACAATCCTTTTTTTTTGTATTTCAGCAAAATTACATCTTAAATAGAACCTATGTGTCAGTTGGTTGTCCAGCTTATCAATCACGCTGTTGAATGCAAAATTTACCAAGAGGATTAGAAATTTTCCGTCCATTGATAATAAAGTTCATCAGTCTCAAATAGTTGGTAGCAGATTTTATCGAATGATAAAGAAGTTTTTAGTCATATAGTCTGCAACCGACGGGAAGCAGAGAATTTTCAACAAATGAGTGACTTGAATGTGTACTTGTTCAAGATAATAATTTAATCAAACTTTTTTGCTCACCTGATTGAACTGTAAACTGGGCTATCTTTGGAAAATATATTATTGCTAATGTAATTGTCCTCATCGTTGATTAAATTTGCAGAGTAGCCAAAAATACAGTCACCTCCTATTGCTAAAATGTAAATTCAATTCGGTCTAAAAATTAGCTCAGTAAAGAAAAAGCACATCAACTCAACAAAAATTTTGTTACACATTGTGGCTGAAATTCTAAAAATTCTCATCGCTCTCAACACAAGGGCAGACTTAAACTTGCTGAAGGAAGACTCGTATTTACAATAGAGCTTATTTGAGTTTTTTTGGCAAATAAAAACTTGCTGAATGTAGATTTAAGACGCCGGAACATAAGTGCAGGAGGCTGGGTGCAGGGAGGGCTGTAGTCCAATGTCTATTTAATTATTTTCTTACATTGATGGGTTAATTATTAAGTCTTCTGCCACCTGTACCTTCAAACACCTCTTGCATGAAAAACACACGCCGACTTGCCCTTGATTCTTTAGGACTCGGCCTAATTCCAGGGAGTTTCGTGCCTGTCACTCTTTAAGAAATACTACGTCAAACAGAAATTGTTTAATCAAGGAAATTTGAATAACCATGAAATTTTGAGACAGTACCGCCTGTGAAAAGACTTGAATGATACATCCACGTAGGTAGCCTATAGGCTGCTCCCATTAAATCATATGGTAATAACACTAACACAAAATTATAGTGCTTGTTGCTGAAGAATTTTACGAACAGGACAATTTTACTGTTTTGAAATGAATAAGATGAGAAAATGTCACATTTGCAGGAATTCCAGACCATAGTGTGGCAGCAATCTAAAATAAAGAAGACTTAACCAGAGATATCAACCTGCTCGCATAACTGAGAACACGCGTTTCACCATCCTCTGGAAAGCTCATTCATATTTTACTATGGGTCTGCAAGACCAACATAGCACTGATGAGCAAGCAATTACGTAAACTTTACTTGCCTCCTGAAATAGCTAGTATATACGAAACAGAGATGATCCATAGCTTGAGGTGGACTGATCACATGCAGTGAAAACAAGCTACATTTTCAAGGTCACTGCTTGCAGAAACGGGAACAAGTTAAAATCTTGAAGTAATGGCAGTGGTAATGGTTTATTGTTTCATATGACTCAGCCAACAAGCAGAAGCACCATAAAAGCCATCGCATGCAGTAAACCAACCATAAGCGAAAACTAAAGCAAATGAAAACACAATGGCACAATACCTTATCAGTGTAAACAAAGACGGGCGCCATGTCATATAGGATTGGCGAAAGACGTGGCAGTCATCTGGTCAACCAATCCCGCAAACGATTCCATGTCATTACAATAATCTCCGAGTCAAATCAAGTCCCGTGCCATTTCGAGTTGAGTTGAAATTTGGTGCCGAGTCAAGTCGAGTTTTTGTTTCTGCAACCTAGTTATGTCGAATTGTTAACTTCTGTTGTGAAGTAAAATGCAGGAGTTATGTAGTGGCTTTAGCTGAAAGCAGGGCTGTGGAGCCGGAGACTGGAATTTTTGTTCCGGTTCCACAGTCCTAGTTTGTGGGGCAAGCGACTTGTAGGCCTACAAATAATACAATGGTTTTCAATTTTCAATAGATGGAGTCATTCCGGAGCCGGAGTCAAAGTTTAGATGTTGGAGCCGGAGCAAAACTGGAGCCAAAATTTTAGATGCCTGGAGCTGGAGCCAGAGCCGGAACCTGAAATTTGAGTTACAACTCCACAGCTCTGGCTGAAAGTAGCCTATCCAAAATTTTTGGTGAGTTTAACTACAAGAAAGTAAAGAGAAAACCTTTGCCTTTTCTGAGTGGATACAAGTCGATAAAAAAAACATGATTTAAATCTATTCGAGTCATTGTCTTTCCCAAAAACGACTCGAGTTATTTCAATTCATGAAATCACTCCGACTTGAATCGAGTCAGTGACTGCTGAGTCTATTCGATTTGAGTCAGTGGAGTCTCTTCGATTTGAGTCAATCAATCAAGTTTTCATATCTCTGGCTGCTTACCACAAGTTATGATTTCTTACTGAATAAATGTTCATGCATTACATTTTCGACTTAAATCACCATAAAGGTCCATCCATTCCACATTACTGTACCTCAGAACGTTAGGCTTATTGTTACTGTTTTCACTTTCTATTTCATAATTGTTTAAACGAAGAAATAAGCCGAACGAGTAAATTTATCCAGAAATAACAGTAGAATCCACACATTGTGATAGCTTGCTGCTTACTGAACCGAATATATTTGTCTCAACTCTCAGGATTTTAAACTTGTTCTTGTACGGAAGGAGTGTCGAACCTAGCAACACAGCTCCCTTATTTGCACATGATACCTTTTCATTGTCAGGTAGTGATGATTCTTTTGCTAGTCTTTTGCTAAATGTGCCCCTTCCTCTGTTATTCCGTTTGCCTCTACTATAACAAAGCCTGCATTCGTCCCTGCGGATTACCCACCAACAGAAATTTTTAGAAGATTTCTTCATTGGTTTAGGGCTGAAGGTTCAAACAAAGTCGATTCAGATGTGTGCTAAACTGCAGAGATGAGCACAGATCAGGACTGGATCGGACTGGATAAGGCCTGAAGCCAATTTTGGCCGGATCAGGACTGGATCGGACTGCAATTTTTTTCAAAACTGATGGATCAGGGCTGGATCGGACTTAGAAAATTTTTGTTGCTTTGATGTGATTATTCAACCACATCAAAGTTTTTCTTGTAATGTGATTTGACACATTTGTTGAAAGGTACAGTGGTGAATTGAATATTTTGCCATCGATCAATGATAAAAGCCCTGCAGGGACTATTTTGCTGTTCGAACTGCGTCCACCTTTGTCCAGACTCCAAATACAGCATTGAGTTCGTATTGCTAGTAGCAAGGAGAACGTAGTCGAGGTGTTAGTGTCTGTGCCTGCTGTGCGAGTGTTCAGTGGTTCTGCTCTCATCATTTGCTTTGGCCTAGAAATTACACATTTGATAGGAGTGCTTTTTGTGTACTCTGTCAAAAAGTTTCGGGTTTACGTTTAGGGTGAACGTTTATTGTGTAGGTTTAGGTTTAGAGTTTATATATGGGGTTTAGTTTTAGGGTCTAGGTTTTGCTTGGGTTTAGGTTTTGGGTTTAGATGTAAGGTTTAGATTTTGGGTAAGGTTTAGGTTTTGGGTTTAGGTTTTGGGTTTAGGTTTTGGGTTTAGGTTTTGGGTTTAGGTTTTGGGTTTAGGTTTTGGGTTTAGGTTTTGGGT
>JGI24158J21664_10000351_pt1 | contig 39775 bp, 23 predicted proteins | sample Ectturendosymbi3_FD_21664 | JGI IMG/M metagenome (IMG submission 21664) | reverse complement strand
TTTCAACAATTTTTAAAGTGCAATCATTCAGAAGTAATTTTACGTGAAATCGATTTCCTATTAAAAATTTGCTGATCGATTCCTTGCTTACACCCATTGTGGAAAGTACATACTCACAGCAAATATATTCACCTGAAGTTTCAAAAATCTTGATAAAGGACATGAAGAATTTGCTAAAACAAGACGAAAAGTTAGGCGTGTATACTAGTAGCCTATACATCTGCCACACTAAAGCCATGATTGCACTAGTTGAGTACCGAACCAGGTGTTGTATTAGTCTACTAATTTTTACTCTATCCTGATCGTTCGGTCTGTATCTTGATTAAAACTGAGAAGTTGTAATTTTCGGAAATGTTGCGAAGAGAACTTTATCTGTGACCGTTTGCGACAGTTGAATAAGCACGATGACGTAATCGAATGAAAGTTCACGAAAATTGCCCTCCCCCCGAAATGAAGAGCTGGTTGCGCCTGGTCCTGTTCATAACTGACCACTCATAACAGACCATTTGAAACAAACCACTTCCATAACAGACCAATTCATAGCAGAACAGTTCATGACAGACCACGTTAATAGCAGACCCGTTCATAATTATAACAAGCCCGTTCATCATAACTGACAATATTCATCATAACTGACAACCTTCATAACGGGTCTGTTATGAATAGCGTGCATTATGAACGTGTCTGTTACTCTGTTATGAACATATAGTCTGTTATGAACTGGTCTGTAATGAACCATTGTCTGTTACGAACGTAATCGGTTTCGAGTGGTCTATTATGAATAGGTGTGTTTTGAACGGACACCAAGTTTTCCATTTGCATTATTTTAATTACTCAGTGGCGGGTCCAGCGATGCGATTGGGGTGATCGCCCTCCCAAAACCTACGAAACTAACTTTATTTACCATGATTTTGTACAGTTTCGAAAACAACATATCAAAACCAATTTCGAACAAGTCTTTCATCATGTTAGAAATGCCTCATTGTTCGCGATATAAGGCCATTCTGCGGTCCATTGTTTTGTCACAGCAGTGTTGTGACGCTTACTTCATCTCTGTTACAGACTTGACTACCAAGTTTTACAGAAATCGCTCCCCCTAATGTTAATAGCTGCAGGGCCGGCGTTAGCAAGTGCGGGGCCCGATTGGAAATACTTCTGCGGGCCCCACTCAGTGGTGCGGAGAAATTTTTTCGTGGATGCATCGAGGCATGATGATAGAAATCGGTGGTGTTAAAAACGCGAGGCCCGAAAGGGTGGCGCCAAGATCTCTCCAGCAGAGACAATGGACAGCATCGTAGAACCTAATAAATCAAAGAATTACAACCCGCTTCCATACCTCCTCTCTGGCCAGGTACCTCCTTGACCAGAAGGGAGGTACGAGTGGAAAGTTATTGAATATTGAGTGCTGTGCTAGTGCATATCCAGAACTGAAAAGTTTGAAGTAGTAGCAAAACGTTCTGTTTTTGCCAGGCCAGGAATATTAGCATGGATAGCCTACCGCTTCCCATTTGGTGTTATTCTTTTGCAGTGAAACTAGAAAACCATGACCCATCACTCTCATTTCTGGGGAAAACTTCTACTATTATTGTAAGTGGTCCTATTCGGATTAAAATAGTCCAGGTTACACCCTAACATTCCGATTTATGACACTTGGCTCAGCAGCAGGATCATTTCTTCACCCAAATTTTGAATTATCTTGCACGCTTGCCTCATCAGATGCATCATCCGATGAGGTTCCTTCCTTATCAGAATCAGCACTTTCGAAATGACTTATATCACCTCCCTTACATAAACCTCCACTTTGAATATCTGGTGTTACATGACCAGGCTGGCTGCCTATTACTTTCTCGCTATCTTCAATGTGGTGTGGCATTGAGGATATACCTTCAGTAGTTAAAATACTTGTCCAACGTAGCTTTCTTTTTTGTGCTTTGGTCTGTTTTTGCCTTAGTTTTAGGCCTCGTTTGGCTGCCATTCAATATTTTTGACCTATGTGTCTTTGGTCTTTGATTCATAATATTTAGCTTTGTCACAGACAAAACATATTCTTAAATAAATAGCCCAAATTCGACTGTTAAAGCCAAAAACGAAACACTTGCCTTATCACTATATATTTTGTATGTGGAAAATGAAAATGTTTATTAAGGTTGCTGTGTATCCTATACTGATGAAGGTAGCAGGAGTTACCAAAACGTCTGCGAAAATGTCGTTTACATTTGTTGTTTTGGCCGTTATTTTCATTATAAGGTTATTTACCACTTCTGCTGTCCGTGTACCAAATATGAAAACGTTTACAGTGAAAAACACTTAAAAGAGCATCGATCAAATGGGTAAAAACCGCTTATTAGAGTAGGTTTTGAATATCCTGAAGGTTAAAAATTATTTTCTCTATTAACACTAAAGACATATATGAAGTGGTTGTAGATCTCCCAACAGGTTTAAACCTACTGTTTAATTTTTCAGAACAGGCAACTACTGTGGTAGCCTCAAACTTTCACAAAAGTTATTCCACTTTTTCAGATTTTTTGCAACTTTCAATTTGTTAGGCTATGTCTCAGAAATTAAGACACCAAGCAGTGTAAGCTTGATGCCATAAATCTTCTTACGGTAGTAATTCATGATGAAATTTTCACCTCAAGAACATCATGAGGCTTACTCCACTTGAACCAAATTGTCACTTCTGTTACTTAGCAAATGGCTTAAATCTTAGTAATTTTCTTTTACTTTTTTCTGGAACCGTTTTCAGTAATTTTTCTGGAACCGTTATTTTTTGCACACCTGAAATAAGCATTCCTAATTAAAACTAGGTTTATTTCAAACGTTTTCGCCAATCTCAGGTTGTCTCATCAAATCTTTACGAGAGGAAAAATGAACAACGCTATTAAAAGACTGACTGAGTAGTAAGCAGCACATATTTGCAGTCACTAACTAAACGTTACCTTCAGAAGACCAGTAGCAGAAACTATTGATATATATCAACAAGTACCGAACCGTATTTTGCAGCAAGAATTGAAACCTGACCTTCCAAATACAAAACGCTTTTATGAATGAAATAGAAAACAGCTTCAAACCTTATGACCTCTCTGCCCTAACGATGTGCTAGTGAAAACACTCGGTTACACACTATTGAAAACAATAACCATTCTCACGATAGAATTTTGATGAGGGCGTTAAAAACCCCGCAGTTCATTTGGATTTTCGTTGGTAACGGATCCAACGCTTACAAAATACTGTGGGCCCCTCCAGGGTTTTCTTAAGATTTGACCTTGCTGACTTCAGAAACATTTTGAAAGACCCCATAGCGGTTTATTTCATTACCAAGATATTTTAGAGCAAGGTTTTGGTGTACTTTGATGGTGGTAGTAAAGCGAGTTTATACTGCATTTTGAGAGAACGTTGGAAAAAATTTACGAACCGGTTTCGTCTCTCAAAACACCTAAAAAACTGGGATCCGCGTCGGCACTTAAGCAAGCAGCTTCGATAGAAAATGTAAGTTTGCGTTGCTTAGCAGGCGTAGCGCAGGACCTCCTTTGGCGGGAGCCAGATTAGAAAAAATCGGTCAAATCGGCTTAAAACCGGCCCTGAATAGCTGGATCCGCTCCTGTAACTACATGCCTTTTCTTTCAAGGCTATGTCATCAAGCACACTGTCATTGCAACCGATAAACCAGGTGCCGAGACACCGAAAAACCCTGGATGGTCAAGCTGAATGCCATGACAGTTTGTTAGTGTTTTCGAAGATTTGATTGAATAACCACAATTGGCTCGATTTTGGACAGTACGATGAGGATGTGTACAAACATATTAAGCTTTTATTTTCGAATTTTCAAGCTACGCTAAGTATTTGGTGATTGTTTGGACTACCAGTCAACAAGCGTGTGGTAATTTACTTCTTAAACCCTTCAACGCCCGTGCAAGAGACTTAAGCGCTTGAACATGTTCAGTCATAACTCACCAGCCGATAAAGCTATAGAGAGCTAACTGCACCATCTAAAGATGCGGAAAATTTTGTAGTTTCGATTTTCAAAAAATTGGGCAATTTTGGTTTTGAAGATTTTGTAGGACAGCGTGACGTCGCGGGGTGGTCACGGTGACGTCATCGGGAGCTGAGAAAAAATTTCAAGTAGAAGTTTACTTGCTTTTTCTAAAATAAACTAGGCGAAAATCTGCATATTTAGAGCTCTGATTGGCTCTGGCCTTGGCGGTTGGCAAGGTATGGACAAAAATCGATATTTTTGGAAAATATTAAATATTTGTGAATACCAGGTGGTTCAGAAAACGTGTGACGATATTTTTAATTTTTACAAAATCATAGTGAAAGTTTCCTTATCAAATTTCCGTACAACTTTTCAACATATTTTTTGCAGTGCATTCAGGAGCCCCGTTTTTGTCGACAGTTGGTGTTCCTGTGCGACAGTTTATCACAACGGACATCTGAATTTCACAACTTCCGTTATCACCTGATAACAAAGGTCAAAAGATTGATGAACGCAATGAGCAATTGGCTTGCAGACTCTGAGAGAAATGAAGAGAGGCAAATGAGTTTACTCAATCTTTGTGATGCAGCAATGTTAAACCAAGTTCTTTCAGTTTTTTGACAGATACGATGCTTTTCCTGCCACTAGCATACAAATGTACATCATCTTTTTTAAACTTTTTTGAAAAGGAACTGTCTGCAACTTACTTATGCACTGCAAGTTTCTTTGCGCAATAATCAAGCTTACATGTGCAATATCGTTAAACATGTGCTTCAATCGTTGTTTGTTAACCCACAAATGGCAAAAACTTAACTTCGCGACCTCCGAATTTTCACTTTAGGGTCTGTGGTGATCCAGTTCCCCGCTAGCAACGCCATAATTGCATTAACTTTGCCTGTCGGTAGCAATGAAACAATATTTCATATTTCACACATGGAGAGTGCACTTCACTCTGCCTTGTGATAGTTGCGAAACGGTTCTTTTTACTCGTCACATTGTTACTTAAACCCCGTACAATTTCAAACACCGCGATAAGCAGGAAACCCGGAACAATATTCATTGTTGAGGCTTTTGCACCTTTGCATTTTGGGACAGGGGTAATGCGACGGAAGTGGCCTGTTTTGAAACAAGACTTGATAATTTTACGCCGACTTCAAGTGATGTAGATTTTTAGATGTTTACGACAGTTAAAAATGTTTTCGATTTTTCACATGCTCCCCTATGACTCCCCGCTTTCCATTGCTCCCTCGATCCTGGTCATTAAACAGAGTCCGGAACCCAGATTGTAAGTCAAAAGTCTTTCATTGAAAGTAAAAATTAAAACTTTGTTTTCAAGCAAACGTTTGAGCATTCCGACCAGAAGCTGATTTTCGCCGCGCACATTCAAAGAAACTAAACGTGAACACTGTAGCAGAGACCAAAACTGAAAATATCTGCTATGGACAAAGAAATTCACAGCGAAGACCCTCTTTCCGTTTTAAAGCAGTAGCTCGAACTTTTTTGAAAAAAGCTTTAAGAAATTCCACAGAAATGTGGTTTGCTTAATCCTTACTTTGTTTAAATTAAATATCGGTTTCATAGGCTTTGTTTTCAAAAGAGTGGTTACTTTTGTCAGCTGCTTTGAAAAGGCAACATAAATTGGCATAATTCAAACTCCGCATGGGAGCGGTAGAGAAACACGAAGTAGACAACAATTGCGCGACCAATGAAAGATTCAGCACAATTATTGCTTGGCGCTCATAACTATATAGAATAACAGTGTATTTTGCTTACCGCCTTTTCGCCCTAAATGTGAACATAGTTTGTAGGCGCAAGTGATCTTTTCTTTTGAAGCATTGTTTTTTTCTAAGCATGAGCTGTTTTTTTCGATTGCATGTTGTAATCCCTACACCCTTTACAATCAGATGCAAATTTTCGTGCAAAAGCGGACCCACGCCCGCATACATCCCGAGCCTGTCAAAAATATCCGTCAAGATCCGTACTTAGAGATGTGACATTAAATGTGCTTGTGCATAGAAACGCTTTTTCGAAGATATTTAGGTCCAGCAATGAACAAAATCTGGTTTTATTTTTCAGGGCAAGGAACTACGTTTGCTTTGTTGCTGATCTTTTCGTTTATTTGAAGCCAGACCGTTGCGACTGGAAAAACGATAGGGAGGTTGTTCTCGCCCAAGTGCTTATTGACGCCGTGCAAAAGCTGATCGAACACCCCAACAACAGTAATTTGCGATGCTCAGTCGAAGTGCTGGGGGTATGCTATTACTATTATGATGTAGACAGTGTAGTTTCATCACCATGTATAACTTTTGAAATATAAGGAAAGCATAAAGAGTGCATTTTTAACAAAACACTGTAGCAGAAGAGCCAAGAAATTCAGATAGTATCTAGTGTTCTCATTCCAAAGATTAAGTTGCATGTACTGCATTCAATGAAGCCACCATGAGAAGAAAAGTTTTGGCTGGATCCAGTATGTTGTAGCACCTGAGGGGTTTCTCCACATGCCGAAGAAGAGATGTACGTTTTCCACTAGAGGTTCTTTTTTTACACGTTTAGCGTATCCGTTCGGTGAATTTCAATACAAGCATTAATTTATTTGTGCACTGCGCTTAGTTCCAAGATTGCGAATGGAATTGTAAAAACTGTGGGCGGGCACTGCAATGCCGGTAAAATAGCACTTGTGAATTAGAACAAAAAGCTGTTGCAGGAGATGAAACAGCCAACGTGATCCGTCGCAGTGAACTTTATTAAGTTGCAGTGTCAGGAAAATCCATCACCGGTAAATTCATTTGGAAAAGTAGCTCTAACGTAAATACAAATTAACCTGCGAACCATGAACTTCGTGGTGTTGTTCCCTGAAATCCCAAACGATTTCTTGCAAACAAACCCTGAACAAAACACCACCATTGCATCTGCACGTTGCTTGTGAGCATGATCACTGATCATTCTTGACATCCTACAACTTTGGGTCGGACTATGACTTCATTCAACTTGCTCCAGTCCAGCATAGAGTAAACGTATCCGCCTTCGTGTAATATCATTGATTACAGTTGCTACTGTTACAAAGGTAGCAGCCATTGGCTCGTACCATTTTTCAACCCAGGAACAAAATTAAGTATGAGTTCAATGGCGCAAATACTCAGCAGATTCATGCAGGTTAAGATCGAAGCACTGGGATGTGGAAATAACCAGGTAGTCTTGTCGAGCACTCCTCGACATTTAGGTAATTTTTCTCTCATCGTTTGGAGTTGATGGACGAAAATTGTATGGATGAATAAACTTTCGGATGAAGTGAACTATCGCGGTACACAATCTTAAGCATGAGTAGTGGATGAAAGGTCTGCAAAAGGTGGTGAGATGGTTTCTGGATGCAGACGATAACCCAGATTCTCACTAAAATCTAATTATTACTTTTTGGTCCATTTGCAATGTTCCTTGAAATTTGCATGCAAATGCATTCCGTGGTATTTGCATTAAGTCGACATATTAACAAGCAAAAAGCATGCGAAAACAATTAATTTCCTTTGCGCAGGTAACAAAGTTTTTGTAAAATGTCAAGCTCAAGGTGGGGGTTTTGACCCCACACCCCCGCCTTTGCGTACGCCCTTGCGTTCTGTTAGCCAAACCTCGGTCTAGGAGGTTATGATATCAACTACATCACTGGATAAACGTCACTTGTTCAATGCGTACACTGAGAAATGTTCATTCCTTATTGATAACAGACAAATATACATCTAACTGGCGAATAAATTGCAAAATTGATAGACTTTTTAAACACAGCCAATAGGGTATTTGCCGTTTGTTTCAAGAAATACTGGCAACCTGTAGGTTTTACCAGAGGAGCAGGCCTGTATGGAGCGTTTATTGAGAGAGGTCAACGCAATTTAAAGTGCTTCTTTGGAAGTCGCGATTTGCCTAACATTTTCTGCAACGTATACTTGGTCAGTGTCGGGTGTCAGTTGCTAACCTCCGATCGCTGGCAAGGTCAAAATCTTGGTTGAAAAATTAGCTATCATGTTGAGTGATTTGGATGTTTGTAGTCGCTTTTACGGTCTGAGAGAGTGCCGCAACACGCATTTTGTAATTTCCGTGCAGCTAACTGCAAAAGCCGTGGGTATTTGACACCACAGACTACTTCAAGCAAACGCGCCTAGGGAAAAGTGCTGTAGACTAGGGGCTCTTAACAAATTATTTTTTAAGCTTGCGGGGCGCTGCTTCCTAGCGGCCTAGGCAGAGAAAAACTTATTTGCGGGATAACAAAGATCAGCCCTGCATGGAGCGTTTTTGTGGTTGTTGTCCATGTGGATCAAAATTAAATTTGTGCTCAGTGGTGTCGTTACAGTTTTTAGGAATGTGTTTGGCCAAATTTCAACTGATAAAGAAATTAATGCGAAAAAGGCAATATTTCAAAAAAACTATTTTCTCTGAAACATCATGTGATTGACTTTTTCCATTGTCCATCAATAATTACTGCACTGCAACCGCAGAAACATGAATTAAGAATTGTGGGAGAATTTCGCACAACTAAACAGTTGTACCGGCATCCAAGAAATTGCAAAACCTGCTTGTCAATAATTGTTGCAAACTGCTTCTCTGTGCTGCAGAAACAAATCGTTGTGAAAGCTATTACGCCGTCGAAATATATTTGGTGCATAGCAGGCTGGTTGCTTATGAACCAAATATCTTACAGGACACCGCGATTGCACTGCAGAAAGTGTCTGAAAGCAGCGACTGCAACCTACTGTCTACATTCGAAAATATTTTGGATAAAGTTTTGGGATTTCTTGTTAAAAGTGCTTTTGAACTCGATGAAGATTTAAGAAGACTGCTGCAAGAATTTTCCAAGCGACGAAAAAATAATTGGGGCCGTCCGGCCTCGGAAGTGTACTATAAACAATACTTTCCTTATTTCGAGGATGGTAATGGAAAAACAAAACAGTCGCAACGCCACAAACCATCTTTTGCGGGTCGTCAAAACAATGCTAGAGTAGGAATGCACGAAAATGACGAGGAAGTTGAGGATAAAGACGAATCTTTTTGTAAGGTAAGCATGCTTTGTGAATAGCTAGGTTGAGCAATTTTGCTGTTTTCTTAACGCATTGCTTAAAAACTTCTGTATCATTTTAGAAAAATGAGGGATCTTTATCCGAGGAAAAATCAAACATCGGCGAATTTGATGAACCGTTGCTTTCAATTCGCTTCTTATTTTCAAGTCAGACTGATAAAAACGATGAATTCAATTCCATCAGATGTTTTCCTCTTTACACGCATGTAAGATGTGCTCACGGTTGATGGTCAATTTTTGCTTCCAACTAACGTTGTGTGCTAAAGCTCAGTGCGCCAGACCTTTCCAAGAGTGCTTCATGCAGTACGTTAAACTGAGTGACCGACAAAATTCAATCAAATATTTTTGCGGTTTTCTTCTCGGTAAGCACTGCATGAAATATCATCTCTGTTTCGTTTCTCAGATAAATCTTTAGAAACTTTTGCAGACCAAAAGTTATTCAGCAACTATCAGTTGTAATAAGCGACAGAAAATGCCCACTATTGAAACTTTTGACCAAAAAGCAACGTCCTACGCTTATCTATAAAGTTTCGCTATTATCTGTAAAATTCACTTTTGTAAAAGCTTTTCAGAACCTGCGATAACATTTTCGATGCTGACATCAGTGCTCCACTTTAGCGATGTTTACGCAGTGTCTATTCATTGCATGTACCCCTTGTTTGTTTTCTGTTTGCTGGAAGATTTTTTGCACACTTACAGAGTGTAGTTAAATTATTTTTTTAAAAGATGGCGACAGTGTTTTGTGAGCAAACCGTAAATAAACGGGCGCATTGACTTGCAATAAGAAAAAAAACTTCAGTCAAATTTCGTATTAAATCATTTTCAGCGAAAATTGAGCAACTTCCACGATCACCCAGAAGGAACAGCACAACACGATAAACCGCTTCACATTTTTCGTACTTCGGTGGTCAACACTTCAGCATGAAATCGCGTTAAATAACTTCAGGGTGCAGAGGATTAAACTCGTGCTCAGCTAACTTTCAACAAGAGTTGAAAGCTCCTTCAACAAGAGTTGAAAGCAGTTCATTCAGAGGGTTTGACAAGCGTTCTTTAAAGCAAATTACGATTTTTGTACTTACTTTAATAATCCTCGAAATAGTTGTCTCCTCCCTGGATTTGTAAATCATGCAAATTGTATGCAAATCATACAACGCGTTGTATGCAAATCCTACAACGCAAGCTGGTAAAAATTTAAGTGTTACGAATGACGCATGGTGGTATAATTTGCGATATAATTTGCAACCGCAAAGGTATTATTCGAAACATAAGCCAGACGTATTTCGCGAACTTGAAGAATTGGTTCTGAATAATTTTGAACTTTGTGGGAGAATATTAGATGTAATTTTTTCACAGTTTACGGCGACACGAAAATGATCTCTCATCAGCTCGTAACTAGCGCTGGAGCTACTGTCCCATGCCCATGAGTTTGAAAAGTTTGTTGGCCTGGGTTTTCATTAGCCTTGGAAAGCCTGACGTTAGTTGCACGGCTAGTAACTCAGCAGACAGCCTGACACGCACATGGCTTATCATGGTGCAACTGGCAGTTCAGACTTCGAGCCACCAACACTTGCATAACGGCAAACTCAATATAGGTCCCGCGCAAAAAACTTCAATCTAGTAAAACTACTTTGCCAGTTCAAATCGAAACGTGATCACCTTTACAACTGATCGCTTTCCATTTTCTTTTGCAGGTTTGCGGCGCTTTGCAGCGCCACAACAAACTACTATTTAGTTTATTTATTGCATACGAGTATGGTCGATCAATCCTACTCCAAATGTTTGATGTCAGTTTACGTATGAAAGATATCGTGCGACGAGTGATCGCAGTTGGACATAAACGGTGTCACTACGAAGCTGTACGACATGGTCCTGACGAACGGCCTGGCCGAGTGTTGCTTGCCATTTGATTATGGCTGAAAGCTAAAAAACAATTTGTCTATCAGCAAACGTTTTGAATGAACGCATGAGCAGCACATAGTCTAATATGAGTAGCACATAGTCTAATATGAGTAGCACATAGTCTAAGAACAAACAAGTAGACTAATAATATTTTGAAGTTTGTCAACTTAATAACAAGTTCCATGTCTAGAAATTTTGGTAATTGATCGCAATGTTCACACAAAACTGAAAGACTTGCTAACAATTACACATTTTAAGCAGATTTGACGTGCTTTCTATACTATTGCCTTTTCCCGAGATTCTGATTGATCAATTTTTGACATTGCTGTGTCAATTCGGTGAAGTTTTCACTCACTTGGAAATGGTTCGGATGCTGTTGTGTCATTGACATTCTGTGAAATACCATAAATATACCTGAAAAAATGGCTGATTATATATGCGTGACCACTGACCAATACGTAAGAATTAAAAAGAACAATGTTGTAGCTCCATAGATTTTGACTGCACCGAAGGCGAAGGACATGTTGACATTTGGTAATGATTTCACTTCAAGCAATAAAAAACTATTTTATATTTTCAATTGGAAAGAAATGCTGCGTGGCTCACTGACTGCTTGCATTCAAATTTTCACAAAGATTTTTCAGATTTTTTCTCAAAAAACACTATGTTTTAGCTTGTCTGCAAACTGCTGCAGACGTGCATAATGTCATACAAAGTTGGCCTTTTTCCAGTTACAAAGTTGATTGCCATCCAGAAGCTTACACAGAAAATAAGAGTTTTGTCTCTTGCAGGAAGTTCTAACTCATGCCTGACGCAAAGGATTACTGAATATGAGAAAACCAATGACGAGTACAAGAGGAATGAGGACCGAAAACGAAAGCAGCAATGCTTTTTAGTCTGATGTCAACGGTAAAGAAACAAAATTTGCTATGAAATCTCTTTAAACCAATTTGAAAATTTATATGTGTCTTTACAGCTTTTTCTTAGGAAAAATGTGGACCTCAAATTTTAGTTTTGGTTTTTATAAAAAACTTTGTGAAATGTTGTACGTTTTAACGACTCAGAACTAAGACTCGAAGTCTTGTAACAATGTGCAATTGCTTTGTAAATAGATTTGCAACACGCATTTTAACACGCAATGATCTAAACCAGAGATCTCAAACTCAAATTGCTCCTAGGGCCAAATTAGGACCTACAAAGTAACCCGAGTGCCGCATTATGACGCAGTCGCAAACGCAACAATGCGGTACCTCAACCTCACAAAAAACAGCTTTCACATCTTATTTCCTGCGAAAGGTATCGTGAGTTATGCAGGGTTCCCACGTGGTATTGAAAGTATTGAAAAAGTATTGAATTATGAAATCGGTTTTCAAGACTTTGAAAAAGTATTGAATTTGGCCAAAACGTACATTAGGTATTGAAAAAATATGGAAAATTCCAAATTCAGCCATTTGTTTATTCTAATTTTGTTCTTAACCACTGATGACAGTTCTGCAGATGTTTTTGCAATGTGTTCCATTAATAAATTTTTTGAAAAATGAAGCTAAAGGATGGAATTAAAGTCTTTCAATTTGGTATTGAAAAAGTATGGAAAATGGTTTTGGAAAACGTGTGGGAATCCTGGTTATAGGCAAATCATTTCTAGCCGTCTCTACGTTCGTTTCAAAGGAACTTGTTTACTTGCTGGCCGAGCACTTTTGAATATCGGCGAATAAACTAAATAATTAAATGCTGATTGTATGAAAATTCCGATTACGCAACGCGGGCCGCACAAAATAGGTTTAGTTTATATGTATTTTGGTTCTAACAACTTTACTTTTTTCACACTGCATCACATGTTGTTCGCTGTATGGTATACCTGCTTAGGTGTTCTAATCAATGTACAGCAGTTGGCTTTTCACATTTCATACTCAACTTGTTACATTCGCCGAAGACTTACAGCTCATAAACTTTCACTATACATCCTTACTTACTAGCCAGAAACTAAGTTTCATCGCACATCGCAATGTTGTTGTTTTGCAGCAAAGTGATAGAAATTTGACATTTTTTCGGATTTGGATCCTGAATAAATTGACGAAGTAATAGTTAGCGCTTGTTTTCAGTTTGATTAGTTTTTACAGTTTGCATGGAAAAGGTGTTGGAAAGGAGCAGGACCATTCATCAGCGAAGAGAGAAATGCGATTTTGTGCAAGAAATAAGCTTACTTTTCAAGAACCAGAACATAGTGTTTTATATTTCATTCCATTTTTTCAACTCCAGGCGTTCATAACACAAAATTTGGGAGGACAGCCGACCCACGAGCAGCGTGGAAACTATTGAAACTAAAATCAAGTACTTTCAGGGTGAGCGATATCTACTGTACTCCCTAGAATTGCAAAGCATCTGCAAACTGACATGAGATAAATTTACACAGCAAACGAGCAAACAACGTATGAAAACGGGCCAGAATTTTATAAAACTATAGCAACGGTGCACAACCTGCGGCTGTAAGGCCGCATGCGCCCTTCGATAATGAAATTTGCGGCCGTCCACATGTAATTGTAAATTATAAGATTTGGCGGCGGTGCTGGCGTATATTGAAGCAAAACAAACGCAAGGCAAGAAAATCAGTCGACACGATGCGTAAAAATGTGGATAGTGATGTCATAAAGAGTTATAGAATGAATACACAATTTATGTTTGAATGTGTTCTGCGTTGGTTGGAACTTGGCTGTATCTCATAAATATAACTCGAACTCATTGGCGGCCGTACTTCATATAAATGAAAGTAATGCGGGCGGCAATAGCAAAAGGTTGTACATCCCTGAACTATAGCAAAAGTGTGTTGGTGATCTTTTCTCAATGCCTTGGAAATTCTCACGGGAACAAACTATAAGAGAAGTATGTCAGTAAAAGAAGCTACAGTAAAGATGAGCGCAGTTGAATGACTCAGGGCAGTGAGATTTAATCAGAGGTCAAAGGCTTTTCGTCTCCTTGTCAACCGTCTTTGAAACCAAAAAAGCAACGCACTGGAGCCGAACTATCTTACACTCACTGCACGCACCCAAAACACCTGAGATACGTCACTGGCGGTGAAGCCTGAACAACAATCACCGCACAACAGTGAAGTGAGAAGAAAAGTTGTCGAGAGCAAGTTTTTTAGGCTTATGAAAGCTGCAGTTCAATATTTTATAGGTGTCAACATGCTTTTTCGTGTGATAACCAAAAATTTTACATTATAGGCAAACTGGGAATACTTGATGAACGAACTATTGAGCAAATTCGTGGTAGCGCATAACACTTACTTGAGAATGTATCAATTAATTAAGGTATCTTTCGTTTTGTTGTTGAAAAAAGATGTCATAGCCCTTGGTCACAAATTCTTTCATCACATTTATGAGGTCACCCGCTACATTTGTCGCTTCAACGTTATGCTCGCGCGTTTTTAAAAAATCTGAATTTACACCAACTGATCGTCCTCCACGGGGCAACCTGCATAAGCACCACATGAGTTTATTCTCCAACTGGCCCACAAGGGGGTTCCTTTTTTCAAAAGGCACCCATTTTTACTACTTCAACCCTAAAAAATTTTGTTCTGACCCTTATACCCCCTACAATTTATAATCATGACTTACAGGTCCTGATAGATCAGATAGACGTACTTGATAGACCTGTAGCTCAGGACATAGCTTTGAAACGTATAGAAAGGAACTTACATTTTTGAAAATGTAAAGAAAATCAAAGATATGGACAAGAAAAGACAACACGAATTAACATTTGAATATGCTCTACAAAAGATAATCACTTGCTTGAAATACGCACAAAATAATATAATCAAAGGCTGACTTCCAAAGGTTTGCTAATGTAAGGTTCTATTTGTCTCCACTCGCAGTTACGTAGAATAGAGCTTCACGTCTCTACAAATTAACAAAATGCTTTCACAAGAACAACAATTCACTACAGTATAAATGGCAGTGCACACAACTTTCCTCTACGATCGACTCACTTCAGAGCTATTTACTAAGAATGATGAAATGCGGAATCGACTTGTACAGTATGTGTACTACGCTCCAACCATTTTGCCACGTCACAAGAACAATTCCAATATCTAATTAATTCGATCAAAAGCTACTACAAGCTCCTAAATAAGAAGAATAGATCGCAATTAATGTTTACGCGCACAGTGGTATAGGAGGCGGGGTGCAGGGGGTGCAAGCCCATCTCGAAAAGTCTTTATTAGGTGAAAATCTGGGTAAAATCCCTGAAATTCCGGGCAAAACCCGTGGAAATCTGGGCAAATCTGTAAAAACCTTTGCAAAATCCCTGAAAATCTAGGCAAACTCCTTGAAAAAACGGGCAAAAATGACGCCCAACGTGCTTTGATTAAAAAAATGGCACCCAAAATCACACGAAGACCTTTTTTTGGTCTTCACGAAAAAATATTTGCACAAAAAGTGGCCAAAAAATTTTTCGGGCAAGTTTGGGGAAATTCAGGAAATAATCCTTCACATCCCCAAAAATGTGCCTGCTCCTACACCTATGTACGTGCATGATTAATATCGTGACAAGTAGGTTTCAACGAACCTCACGTTTTTGTCTATAATCCGTTGTACAACAAAACAAAGAAGCAGCAAGACAGTAATAAATAGCTGAATTTTCTATCATTAAGACGCACGCTTCTTGTAGCCCTGGAATGAGGTCTTACACCCCTGTATTTGGGAACAACTGCGACATAAATACTAAACAGACCTGGATTTGGGGTTTATTTTACTGTTAACTGAAGCAGTGATACCATCATTTGCCATCATTTTGCCTTTTATTTAAATCTTAGTGTTTGAGCATATGATAAATCATTTTGAAAGTAAGTGAAAAAAGCTTTCTTTGTCTCCTTAGTAATCTGTAGTTGATTATGTGCATCTGCACAGTACTGATGGTTATGGACAGCATTTACCTTTACAACAGTTGGGTACATTTGGACCAGTGGATCATATTTTTGGTGCTTCTTGCGACAAGTTAATGGTAACGTCAATGATAGCACGTCGCCTAAAAAAATGATTGATTTTTTTTAATGGTGTATCAATTTAACAAGACAAAGAAGCAAGTGTCTCATGATAAATCAATGAGGAAATGCCTAAAATGTCTACCAAGAAAAGGCTTTCTATTTACAAGAAAGAAAAGACTTTATTCACTTTGTCCTACTTTAAACAACCATCACTTTACCACGAATGTTATTGTGGCGGCAAGAATAATGCTTTCTGAATTTGTAACGGTCTTTGTGGGCGTATGTTCTTGAAGCATTCCAGCTATGCTTTCTTTAATCTTTAAGGTTCATAGGAGTTGTTTTTACAAGAAAGGTAACACTAAGTACTTATACTTTTCATATCACATATTTCTTAGATTTCCATAGTTTGAAAGTATCACTCTTGGCAATTTTAATCATCAAATTATCAGTATGGGCAGCAAAAACAAGGTTTAACATGAACATGCTGCACGCCAAGCCCTTGCGTTTGATGTCTCGCTTGCATCCAAGTTTCGGTCTGGCACGACGATTGATCACGTCAATTTCCCGTATGAATGCTTGCTGCTGCACAAATGGAAGGATGGCTCATACCGCTCTTGAGATGTCGTCACAGGTCAAACTGGTACGACATTGAGAACGATCAGGTAATTGCAAAATTTCAGCGAAATGGTGGAACCATGTCGCGGCCTTTTCAAGTTTCAACTAAGATGACTAATGAGCCACAAACCTTTTAGAAGGGGCAGTTGAATTAATGCTTTGTACAAACGCAGGGTTCAGTTTTACCTCATCGTGCGGTTTTTGACAACAAATCATGAACCAGCACTAAGCATTCAGACAAACCTTCATTAAATCGTAATAGCTATGATACTGATAGGCTAGCCTTGCTGGAAAAAAAGGTCTCGTGACTGCATTCCTTCATATAGAAAAGCCGGTGAATAGGTCAGCGACGTTTTCAGTATTAAGTCACGTGACTGAGCTGGTCAATCAGATCATGATTGTTCTGGGCTTGCCTACATTTTGCAAATTCGCGTCAGGGCCCGCACTTTCTTCACTTTCAGAATTGATCTGACAGTTGAAGTATTCAGTAAGTTACTCATCCAGCCGACAAAGGATTTCTTTTCAATAATTAAAATACAGGCGCATGCAATGTGGAAAGTGTATATATAGAAAGCGGCTTTGTGACCTTCCTGATTATAAACGTGCATAAAAATTGCAAAGGGTGTTTTTATGTCCGGCCCACAGCAGGAGCATGACGTTCTGCCTGAACATACTGTGATTGTGCTGGTGATTGAAAAGTGCTTTTTAAATAGGAAAAAAGCATTAAGAAAACACTTTCTTTGCCGCTGGCTCAGGAAACCCAAACATTTTCAAAGGTAAATTGTTTTGGCTGCTTTGCTCGTAAATCGTCCACGCTTGCTCCAGACGCCAACGGTAATCTCATTAACGGTCTGTAAGCGACCGAAGCAGCAACAACTTTCAATTGGCCACCGACGTGTGATTGATTAGTTATCTTCAACTCGTGCCAGAACTCACTACAGTAATAAATCCACCAAAAATGGCAACTTACTTTTGCCAGCCGACGGCTGCAAAAATGCACTCCCCAAAAGCTGCTGCTGCAGTCATCACATCGACGTCACGATAAGCCCGAAAATTTACCCTACCAGGAGCAAGTTCGATTAGCTGCGGATAATCTTTGAAAATTTTGTGCCCATTACTGGGCACTGTAGTAATGGCTCGACCAACAAATCAAGCTGACCAACAGCTCCCATCGTCTGTTTGACAAAATGCTTTTAGGTCTAACTCTAACGTTAGTTCTGTTTCGCTTTGCCACAGATATTAATCCACAGAGTTCAAGTAATGTAATCCAAAGCTTTTATACGAAATCTTGCACTTCTAAATCAGCATGACGACGATGATCAAAACGAGTGTTGCTGCACCAGTCCTCCCCAACATAGTTTTTGTTGCAGTTTTAAACAAAATAGCAGATTGCAGACACACCCTTCAAACGCAACATATTTACCCGTAACTTCGACGAACAAAACGAAAATCTTCTTACAGTGTTACTTTGTTACTGAGAAAAAAAACACCGTAGTGAAACCTCACATGGGCGCTGCTTTTGGAGGCGAAGTGATGCAGATGAAAAACCTATCTGATCAGTCTCGTCGTGGCGAGCAAAGTAAAAAATACTCAACAGTTTAAAAATAAAACGTAAACTTCTGCCAAAAATTGGAAAACAGTGAAAACTATCTACACAAAATTATGTCCTACGAAGTAAACCTCGACTTACAATAGAAATGGTAAAGCCTGGTGATACAAATTTAATACAAATTTTCAAACTAGCACAGCAGTCATGGCTATGCTATAGAGTGAACAAAGCTAACAGAATAAACGACGGAGTCATACTTGGTCGTCGGAAGGATTTTTTCCAGGGCGGGAATAGTTGATCATTCCAGGGGGTGGCCAAAAGGAGTTTTCCAGAGGGGCAGCAGTGATCAAAACATTTTTCTAATAAAACGTTAGTAACAAAATATAAAATTTCAAAATCCAGCCGGCCTGGGCCCTCTCTGCCCTTCCTCTCGACGTCCATGTAGTTATATACCGCTTTTTGTGTTTTCTGAATTGACTATACTGTTCTGCATTCTAACGGACCATAAACATACGTGATGCTTTTAACGTATATATCAAGTAAGATGCAAGTTTATACAGTACAATGAATTGAGTCAATAAAGTTTTGGGCACAAACCCTTTGATTTTCTTTAGGCTTTCTGTGTAACAGAGTTGGCTGAAGCAGATGCAAACCTGGAGATATTACGCCTGTTTAAAGTTTTCAGCGTTATGCAGATGTAGTGTGTGCCTGGGGAAGTCGCAGCTTTATTTTTCTAAGTCATTTACGGACGCAATGAAAGTGGCGAACCTTTCAAATAACGGTGAAATGTTAGTGTGCCTCGCATCAGCGCAAATTGTGTAAATTCCTTTGATTTCCTGTGACAACTTTGCCAAATGTAAAGTGGAGAGCAAGAAACGCCAGGGTCACCGAAACAGCAAAGAACTTTTCCAAGTTCATTTCTATTGCTTCTTTTCTCCAACTTCACTTTTTCCTGTTGCCTGCAGTTTGAACTGCGTTTCTGTTTTCCGGGACAATCAAGTGACAAGTCACAAACCGGGACATATATCATCCTAAATACCGCATCAGCGTTCATCCTACGTGATGGCATGCTCCTGACATACTTGTCTGGTTTAGCGTATCATTTTTATCTTTTTTATGTTTTTCCGCTTTAGGCGTTTTCGTGTCCAATTTCTTATGGTGTTTTTGTTTCTGTCACTCTTGGCGTTTTTGGCTGCTTGCACACGCTTCTTTGTTGGTTTTGACTTGACTGACTTTTACTCTACCGAAACTTCCGCTCTTGCTTTGTATGTTTTCCACGCAATTTTCGCCTGTATTTCGCAATATTAACTAATTGCATATACGTGCGCGTTTTTGCTTCAATTTACTGATACTGAAGATGTCGTGATAGCGGTGAAATCGATTTTCTTTTTCAATACATCAATTTGCGAAGATTCTTACGCTACTGACTTGATACAGGATTTCAGTTGAAGATATGGGCAGTCAATTTTATCGCCACAAACAACAGAATGTAAAGAGCAGGAAGATTCTGAAGCTCAAAATAAGTAGAGCTTCGTCCTTAAAAACATACGAAAACTTCCCGACAATGTAAGCTATCCTTAACAGTGTGGATAGCAGCATAACAGCTCTTTTTGATAAATGTTCTTTAGATTGTTTGTACTCGGACACAAAGCATGCTAGAATTGCTGTAAGCAATGTAACCTTCGGTTTCTTTGTACCAGGCCAAGAACATTTATTTAGCTCCGTGAAATTAAAAGCGCATTCATAAAAACTCTGTTCATTGAAACCTAGCGCCATGTTTGAAAAACACAGAACTCAGGGTATTTCTGTTCATGTGCTGCTGACGGAGAAAAGAAGTGTTTACGTTTGCCGGTTTGCTTCGGCCAAGGTAAACCATATTTAACCATTATGAAGACAAATAAATGCGCTGTTTCGGCTTACTTTCTTCTACTAATTGACACCTTTTTCGTAAGATTCAAAGTTAGTTTCTGCGTAACATCAATACAGCAATATTTATGTTGATTGGTTTGGCTGCTCGCTTACACCAAAAACACTGCAGAATATTTCCCAATGCCAGCTTCAGCTCAGACACTGAAAACGGCAGAAACGATATAGACAGCAGCCCAGTTTGTTTTTACGTGTACGTCGCTCTTCAAAGATTTTTATCATGAAACTATCTTCGAGTCAAAATGTATTTGCTTTCTGTGGCCAGCAAGGGAAATATACTGTATCCTTATGAGACACTTCAGGCATTTATCGTTTGTGCGATTTTAAAACTTATGAGCGATTTATCGTTGCACTTTTTAAACCTCATAATTTTGACTCTTTATGACACTTCGTAAGCATATCACTGTAGGTGGTTCATTAATGGTCTGGTTATTCAGTAAACTTCTACTACATATTAATAGTTTGCTTGTTTCCCTGTTACACTTATTAAAATTTCACTGTACAGTGTACAGCAACGCTTGACGATGCATAAACCGCTCTTATTTAAGACGATATTACTGTAGGTGGTTCATTATTAACACTCTTATTTAAGACAACGCTTGGCGATGCATAAACCGCTCTTATTTAAGGAAAGCAGCGTTTACCAAGCAGCGGCGAACTACGGATCAACAACAAAGACTTGTCATGGCCTCACTGCCCCAAACTTCAGGGAGAGATTAATGATCGCATAAGCACATTCAAAAACAATAGGTTGCAAGAACCAGGAGAAAGTTTCAGAAGTAATTTGGGAACTCAAGAAGGAAAAAATTGACGTTACTGTGAATGGTCTTTTTGTACAAGAGCACCAAGCGTTCAGGCGTGATTCACGAAGAAACGACCTGTGCCTTACAGAAGAAGTACAGATTCTACCAGCTCAGTGGTTCTTAACGGAGTCCCCAGTGAAATATCTGGGGGCCCTCAGAAGGAATGCCAAGAAGTTTTCTTTGGACCCTCAGATGCACAAACCGCAACGAGCACAACTTTGACTATAATGACGTTAGCCGTTCGTCACAGGCGTCTGTCACAGCGTCTTTCTTTGCATTCGTTTTCGATTGTATCAGTGATATTCGCAAGTAATTGTCTTTATTCTTATAACAGCACGTGTAGCAACTACCAGTATATTCTAAAACCATGACTTACAAAATTACTTTTACAAACTTGATGAAAAGTCTATGTGGCCTTGGGAATCATTCCGTGAATTCTCAGGAAGTATAAAAGTATTAATGGTATTATCATGCTATCCAGTCAGACGTACGCAATGTTACATCATTCTAGTTCTGAGCAAATTATTTGTTTTAGTCCAATGTAATATAATACACCGTCATTTTTAGGTTTTTATTGAATTTTGTGATGCAGTAGAGTAGGAACAAGTATCCCACTGCTACACCTGTTTTAAGGTTTTGTAATGGAAGACTGAATTCTTATCTCTTCTAGAGTTAAAAAATTGGTTAGGAATCCAATGAAGGCAGAGCTATGTAGTGAGATTGTAGGTCATCAAGAATTCTTGTGTAACTTCAGACAACAGCATTGAAGTAGTTGAAAACTGACGACAGTAGCTCAGATAATTCTGGTGAGAATGATGTAACCAACGCCTGCTGAGAAGCAAATGATCATCCAACTATAATTGTTCTGTATTTGAGGTTTAAATATGAAATTAATCATCTCAAAAAGGAGAGATCACGCTTAATAAAATATGTGAGGGTTGAAGTATTCACGTTGCAGTTGCGGCGGCACTTTCTCTTCTAACTGCCACACACGAACGTATTGCGTGAAAGAATGAAACACAGAACTTTAGGTATACCGGTGGGATACCGCAGTGTCTGATTTTCTCCCAGCAACTTCCTGGTACCTAACTGCTAGTTGCTACCGGCCTGCTGGTTAGAATTTTACAACCTGAGCAATTAAGAGCGGAGAGAACTCAAGACAATCACTCACCTATTTCTATTTAGTATTTGATATATCATTTCTGCATTTTGCATGCGCTTACCACGAAAGTGAATTTGTATGATTTAGCTACTTTTGCAGTATAATTTGACTTTTCAAATAGTCTTTAGTTTCTCTTCATCAGGTAATAGTCATTTTTGTTGAACAATGGCTGCGAAAGGTAAAAGTAAAATACGTTTCTAGAACGATTCTTACGTTCAGTATGTTTTCACAAAAGTTATTGGTTGTAACAAACTTGCCAACGCTCAGTGCACATTGTGCAATACCGTTTGGGCAAGTAACTTCACCCCTCAGGTGAAACAAGCAAGGAATCAATCGCAAATTTTTAATAGGAAATCTATTTCACGTAACACCACGCATCGTCAGTCCTTACATCTTTTTCAAACCGTTTTGGGCAATGATTCCTTGAAACCTTCGAAGTTGAAGTGGCACAAGGAACTAAAGTATAGCGAGAACACGGATTCAACATTCAAAGCGAAAATAGCTCGTTATGTAATGTGAGTGGAACGCTCCATTTAGGCTTCCGCCTAACTTCTCAACCACTCCTGCGCGCTTCCTATGTAGGGATGTAACGAGGGGGGACAAAGGGGGCACAATTCCCCGGGCGCCGCATCACTATGGGGGCGACGATCACTGTGGGGGGCGCCGAAAAGTCCCAACAGTGTCGCAAGTAGTCTACTTTCTTCAATACAATACGTTTACTTCGGACCTGAGGTTCGAACAAGGCTTCAGGTTCGAAACAGGGGGCGCCAAACTTGCTTCTTGCACCGGAAGCCATCTAACCTGTTACGCTTCTCTTCCTATGAACTTCTTTTAATAATCGCAAACGCCCCCAACAGTGGTATAGTGATCACAAAGCCAAGCGCGATAAAAGTGGCGCATGTTTTCTTTTGTCGAAACAGTGCAGAAAGAATAGATTCAGTCCCCATGTTTGACGACAATTACCCACTTTACACTACACTGTTATCGGATTAGCGTTGGTTTGGGAATCCCACAAACCACTCAAGCACAGCCGTGAGTGTCTCACCGAGCTGCTTGAGCGGGAATTTTTTCCACCATATCCGATTCAGCGAATCCAAGCCAGCAGAGGTAGATTGGGAATCCGATAACAAGGGATTCGAGCGGAAAAGAGGTTGGGTGGTTTGCATTAAGTCTTGGGCAACGTTTTCTGTACTTGTTTGATGCTAAAACCACAAAACACTACCGTTGAACAGATTAGCATATTAAAGTAATCTGTAGCAAAAATTATAGATTAATTTATTTAATAGTTTTGCCTGTAGGCTGACTACACCTAGTTAGGGAAAAAATCAGCAAAATCGAATCGGTTAAGCAAACTGAAAAATTATTCGTTAGATTACAAGACATCAGCTATTGTGCTGAAGGACTACTACCCCGTCCCCAATACTGATTAATAGGTTTTCATTACACCTTGGTATAGTAGAGTGATTCAACCTCTGTGCAAAATATGTAATATTGGAAGTGGATGTCTTCAATATACACTTTGAATTTTGTATCCCAATTATGTGTCTATGATTTCCTCAGTTCATAATGGAACTTATGGAGTAGCATAAAATGTGTCATGGAAGTTTATGAAATAGGTTACAGTTGCAATTTGGTGAATTGTAGTAGCCTGCCTACTGTTCATAGATTACGACTTACAAAGTGCTGTGAATCCTCATATTTGAAACTCTGTTGTATTGTATTGCAGAGAATAGACTGGTTAATGGTCTTGACTGAAATCTACAAAGTGGCTTTGCAGTGTAAAAACAAACTCTCATTTACTGCCCTGTAGAGAAGCTATTCAAATTCAAAATCACTTGAAGAGTGCAATAACGATGCGACGCGGTTTATATGACCTCATCGCCCATGGTAGTTCTTCACGATTTTCTCTGCTGGCTCTTATTTTTCGGACTACACTAAATAAAACCACATCTTGGCGATTCCAACTACACCTACGAAAAGCACGTTTCTGTGTAGAATCAGCTTTTATCTTTTCATTTTCACCTATTAGTTATCTTTCGCAAAACCCTAGGCCAAGCGCACGAAGCAAATCTTCGAGTTCTTTGCAGTGTAAAAACGCCCCAACATCGAGTTCGCAAATGCGTTCACGAAGGTAAGCCAAGGGCGACGAATCGCTCACTCGTCAATCCGATAACAGTGGAGTGTAAAGTGGGTAATTGCAACTAGCAGGATTGCAGACACAGCGAACAACATTTTGAGCAAGCGTATTGCTCAAATTCAAGAAAGCCTACGTAGAACAAGGCTTCAATTTGATGAAACAACGGATATCAATTCAATGTGGCAATTAGTGACATGCATGAGATTTGTGATAGAGAATGCTGTTGAGGATGAGTTTCCATTTTGCCTTGAGATAGAGAGAACTAGAGCTAAGACGCCTTTGATCTTGTCAATGCATTTTTTCGTGAAAAATTCCAGCGGGTGGGGCAACCGGGCAATTGCCCGAAATTTTCGGGCAAACCCCCTCCCCGAAATTTTCAAAAACATGTTTAGTTGTTAGGTACAACAACAAGTTGTAATCATTTTGCCGCCCGGAACGACAATAGTACAACAACAAATTACAATTATTTTCGCCCTCCACCGAAAATATCAGTTGGTTGCGACCCTGCAAAGCGGGATCGGTTTGCACAGACGGTGAACCTGCTATGATAGGGCATCGATCAGGGCCGTGGAATCCCGATTATTTAAAGCATTTTGTGAGGACCTTGGATAGAAGAATCAGTACCATTTTTCCACACTAAAGTGCCATGGTTATCGCGGGGAAAAGTGCTTTTCCGTGTTGCAGAATTTGTCACTAGAGTTGCCGTGTTCCTTTGTGAGCATGGGCCAGTGGAACTAGCTAAACTATTTGATGACGATGCATTCCAAGTGAGTCTTTTATTTGGCAGACATCTTTAGTCTTTTGAATGAACCCAATCTTTCTTTGCAGGGGAAAAATAAATCTCAGATCGAGGCTGCAGAGAAGGTCCCGCCTTCAAAAAGAAGTTATCCCTATGGAAAAAAAAGTGTAAGAAACCAGAATTTTGGCGTGGTTTTCACTGTTGGACAATGAAATTGGTGATCAGGAAGTTAACGTATGGCTTGTGTTTAATTGATGTTCACATAAGCAACCTCGAGAAGAAAATTGAAAATAACTTCCCAACATCTGAATCTTCTCCAGCATAGATTCATGGGGAGACTTTTATTGCTGAGATGAACGACAGCGAGCAGTTCAACCTTCAAGGGCTACATCTGGAATTAGAGTTCTCAATTAAGCCGCAAAGACCAAGTTCAGCTCCATCTCAGTGATGGAATTTTGGTGCAGTGTGTTGCAAGCAAATCCTGGATTGGCAAACGGGAGCTCTCGATGTATTGATTCCATTTCCACGAACATACCTCTGTGAAGCTGCCATGTCTGCTTTGGTTAATATCGAAACTATGTACCGTATTCGCCTCAAGAGTTGCAAATGACACGAAAATTTATATCAGGCAATATTAACCCTCCTATTGATAAGCTTGTTTCAAAGAGACAAGAACAGAGGTCACACTGACTAATCATTTGTGTTGTGCTTTTCCGAGTATATCGTTGTGGTACTCTATTAACCACTTCTGCTGTGCTTTCATAAATAAAGGTTTCTTTTAATTGATTGGGGCTCCAGTAGTAACCAACTTATCCGATTAGCATAATAGTGTTTGCTTTTTAATCATGAACCTCCTTTGTAGATTGCGCAGACGAGGGGTCCCCAAGTCAATACCTTTAAGAATAGGAGTTCCCGGTATTGGAAAAGTTAAGAACCACTGTATACTAGCTGGTCCCAACAGAAATATTTACAAAAGAAGTGAAACGATGTCACCATATAAGCACAAAACTAAATTCAAGCTAACCAACGTTTAGCAGTTCTGAGAAGCGAAGCAGTGAAGTCGAATTTTATCCAAGGGACCTCAAAAAGTGAAACGCAATAATAGACGAAGACTGTTGTAGTGAAGACAAATTATAGTAGCGAACTGAGCAGTCAGGCGGAGAGCCACCTGTTTTAATGGGATGATGCATTTTCACCTTTTTTGTTGTTTTAACGATTAGTTTGTGTTTTTGCAGACATTAGAGCTTCATGGGCACAAAAACGTCATAAACCAGGTCTCACTAAATATCGAAATCTTAGCACCAAAAACTATATTTAAACGAAAGGTATATTTGGTACATAGTTGCCAATAAGTTACACATAAAAACAGCATATACTGCAAGAGATGAGCCAAAGAAAAGCGAAGACAGAGCATGAGAACAGGCTAATTATATTGCCTTTTGCCGCAGTCTATCCGCACATGTTAGGCGTCAAATTAATTCATGTAATGCAGTCCAGCGTCTTCTCTGAGTTGATCTGCTTTGCCAAGCCCAAGAATGCCGGCAAAGTAGGCGTAATCTGGACGGCTTTGTCGTGCTTTCGATGTTTTCGTCGTGAACTGTGAGCGATGGCAACGGAATGTTTTTGCTGAAACAGATAGTCGGTAACGAAGACCTCTAATCTTACAGCTTTTGAAATGCGATACAAGCACTAGCAAAGTTGCTGCAAGTTGCCAAAAATGGTAAATAGCTATTATGACCACATTTGATGCAAACTATGCTTTGATAGTTTGTCAGTAAGGTATGTACAGCATTTGATCCAGGTTTTTGGTGTGTAATTGCAAAAAAACAAGAAATCACCAAATGGCTTACGTGATATGCAGGCTTATGGATATGAGAAAAACGTGCGTATTTTTAATTTTATTTTGGCGTCGATACTTCAACAATTACAAAATGTCAACGTAACTACAAAAGCAAAGGACCAAACACACGCAACAGAAAATAGAAGCAGACCTGCTGGCGCATACGCGTAAAAACCTATCGGACTGCGAAGGATTTAAGTACACAATGATTTGGCATGTTTCATGCATTGCGGTCTGTAGAACCGGTTTGCGAGCATTAAAACACGTCTTGTACCCACAGTCCCACCGGTACAGCACAGTTCAAATTTGTTGACAATTTTAGATAGCCTTTCACCCAACAACACAAACGCAATCGGAATGGCAACAAAACGCGAGGAAATTAAAATGTCGATTGCAATGAAGGACGATTTTATAAAATTCAAGGAAAAACTTCGAAGTTTCTCAGGATTTGGGTAAGTTCTAAGATTTAAAAATGCGTTAAACTTTTTGGTATTTACGACAAGTTTTTTAAAAAAAGGTAGCTATGTGCATTTAACATGAGGGCAAGTTTTTGATGAGATTCTTTGTCATTCATGGAAGAAAACTTAGCCTTGAGAACCTTTTCTTTAGGCTCAATTATATTGACAGACTACAGATGTTTGCGACAATTTTAAATGGGCATCGCTTGACGCATTTCTTGTCTTTGAGCTTGGTCATCGAATCCAAGCCCTATTTCTACTGTAGTTAAAGTGTTAATTTATTATTTGTTTTTCTAACTTCACAATCCACAAAAACGTTTCAAATACGCAACGTGTATCACGATCCTGAGAATCACGTTCGCAAAAACAACTCATCGGTGATATAAGTTGCAATCATATGCATTCTTTTTAATTGTGAATTATTTCGTAACAGCTGAGGAATTCCTGAATTTGATGCAAGCCGGGTGATCCTCCGCATGCCAGAAATCTAGGCTTGTTTCAGCCGCTGTTTTAATCGCTTTTTTCACCGACTACAGTTGTGTAGCCCGCTTCTCTAAATAATCTGATTACTGTAGGCCTACTGTCATAAAGCTTCTTTCGGAAAGCCATCTGTTTAAGTTTGTTTTTCGAAGAGTTTACGTGAACTTCGAGGTTGCAATCACAAGAAAATCGGGTTCATATAACATAGCTTTGCCAACGGGTGCTCTAAACCAGGGCTTCCCAAACTATGGGTCGTGACCCCATTTGGGGTTGCGAAATGTAATTTTGGGGCCGCGAGGAAATTGGCTTGTCAAATCAGATACAAGTCGAATTTGCTTAATTCGTCACCTCAAAGGGGATTAGAAAAAAGTGACGAATTAGGCGAAGTGACGAATTATGCAAACAGGTGAAAAATGTATCATAGAAGCTGGTATACTTTACCATAGTAACTCGTATACACAGTGGTCTTATTTGCAGTAAAATACAAGTTCATGACGTTATGGTTGAATACAACGATTAATTCCTCTACTCTATCTGGACTCCTCCATTTAATCAAGCACCTTTTAAATCTTTAACAAACTGCAAAAACTTCCCACGTTCATTCAATGGGAAGTCGGGTCGCGCTTCGCACGTCGTGTATGAATTCGATAAACAAATTGCGAAGTCCAACAATTCTCAGATAAAGATCCTTAATTTGTTTGAATTCCCACACGTACTAGCTGCTTAGACATCAAAAGCAAAACTGCAAGTGACGTATTAACCAAACAAAACGCTTCTAAGGGATAGAAAGAGGTGACGAATTTAGCAAATTGACGAATAAGACGAGTTCTACTGTATAAAAGTTTTTGAAATCTTTTCAAGAAAATTAAAAGTAGGCCTTCAGCGAATTTATTTCTACTTCATTTTTAGGGGCAATACCGTGCTTCATGCTGTCAGTTGTTTACTAGGATGTCTATCAAATGATAATAACCAACCAAGCACAAATTATGCCTTTTTACGTCATGATTATTTTGACGTACTGACCAATATTGACCTTACTGAAATCACTGCGACACGAAGACATGGTAGGCCTAGTCAGGGGCTACGTTAACTGCTTTGAGAGCACACTCAGTAGTTTTAGACTAAAAGCTTCATGCACAGTTTCAAAAGTACGTTGGACTTTGATACAGGAAAAGTTGGAACCACAAACCATACACAATTGAAATTTGAGGAGGCAACACACCTGCTATGCCGAGGATGACTTTGCGGAGTTATTAAACGACAGAAGTTTTCAACTAGAATTTTCGGAACAGAGTTTATGTCATTTTCTTTTGGAAAAGAACAAGAAATGAATGTCCAGTCAGTTCTGATCTAGCCGTTCATAAACCCTTAGCCTTTTGCGCAACATATTTGTGTGATGCGGCGTTCTCAAAATTGATGGTAATTATCGAGTCCAAAACCCGTTCCTTTTTGAAACATGTTGAGAATGTCCTTCGTCCTGCGTTGACTTGCATCAATCTACGAATGGATGAACTGTTTACTAATTATCAAGTCCATCCATCCCATTGGTTGTGCTTGATAGCTTCTGTAAGCTGGAGTTGTTTTTTTGTTAATATTTTTTCACTTGACTGTTTTCATTACGTGATAGTTTTATTACTGCATAGTTACTTTCGTGGATTGTGTGCATTTGCATGATGTCGCCACAGACAAAAATGCCCCTTGAGATTTGTAATGGGATATTTATATGTATTATTAACATCTAGGCTATCCATCAAGGCTCGCATTGAAAAAAACATCTTTAAAATGGGTCGCAGGACAAAAAGTTTGAGAAGCCCTGCTCTATAACAATGGCCCAGCAACCTACAGTAGGCAATTTCATGGCTGGCCTGCCTGCGTGGAAATCGGTGATAGTTTTTATTTGTCTCGTTGTAACTCAAGTTACCAAAACAGCAGAGGCTTATAATCTTTTAGAAGGCTGAGTTATTAAAAACGGTCTACTGGCACTTATCACGAGATTCTAAAGTCACAAAGAAATCAGATGTTCCACTCTTGTGTAAGCAATTTTGTTGGAGCTTCAACTTAAAATGTCATACTCCACGAACTTACTTCCGAAAGAAGCTCTTAGACGAGGAGTTTGGTGAAGTTGGGGTATGTGGGATTGTCACCACGAAGTGTTTACTGAGTGAAAGGCCCATTTTAATCAACCAGATAAAAACAATGCGATAAGAGCGATGATACTAAACAGGGATATCTAGAGTTTGTAGATATCCCTGATACTAAAGAGGAATTTTCTCAATTTGGAAGTCTTAATTGCTTACAGAAGATAGAAAGACTTGCGTGCACAGCTCTAATTGTCCCGAATGAAACCAGTCCATTATAAGCACATGAGCGTTAAAAAGGAACGATCCATCTTCGTCGTAGTACGGCACGCAAGTCACTTGTTCGAACCCATTGGAAGTATGGAACTTCGCTGCTTTGTCGCTGTGGCTTACGGCCATGTACACTGGTTTTCGCTGGCGAAGTGCAGGGCGACCAGTGATCTTAGCCGGCTGTAGATACGCTTCACCATATTGTCCAGGAACTCTAGGCTGTGCAACATCCGGGGCATTGCTGCTTTGTCGCATAAAATTGCTCGGTTGTAAACGTTTGCAGAAAAACGATTCCAGAAGCATGGGAGAAATAGTGCTTTTCTTGTTCAACACCAAGCTGGGTAAGCCCCTGATTGTTTTTCGGGATGCTGTGGATAAACTATTGCCCCCGCCAGTGCTTTTTTCGTGGTGGCAGTCTGCCCCAACAAGTTTCGCCGCTTCGCTGTACACGGCAGATCCGATACCTTGACAGGCGTACTCCGGTTGCACGGCGCAAAACAAACCGGACCATGCGCGCACACCGCCTCGAGCAAGTTTTTTGTCGATCTGCTCGCTTTCCCACTTCTCGTATCTGCAAAACAGGCGGATTTGTCAAGTGGATGGAGTAAGTCAAGAGGTTGGAATGTGGCGTGTTTGGCAAGACTTGTTTATGCATGTGGTTATGCATAGAACACTAAGAAAAGTCGCTTACTGAGATGATATTGTTCCACTCATAAGACACACAAGTAACTTGCAGTTTGGTTACTTAGCAATAAAAATATAGTACTTATTAAAAAAAAAACAAAGTTATAAAAACTGATACTGAGCAATTTGGAGCCAGTACCTTTGTCATCGACCAGTACCCATTTCTGTTCCTACCTATACCTGTGAGCAATGACTGGCTATGCTATTGCTGCGTCGTGTTTGTCTGCATATGAATACAAAGGACAGAAAATCGGAAGCAATCATATGAAGCAGGTGTGGGCAATCATTATTGCTCGGGGGCCACTTTGAGAAGGTCGCATTTAGCGGCGGGCCATACCTTCTTATGGGAGTAGAAGCCAGTATCGGTTTATAGCCTCAATACTAATATTTACTATGAGAGGTTGGTTGAAATTTCAGATTTGAAGATTTTCCTGAATGCTTCTGCGGGCCACTGAAAACGCTGTGGCGGGCCATATTTGGCACGCGAGCCGCTATTTGCCCACCCCTGATATGAAAAATAAATAAACAAAACGTTTATTAATAAACAAATAAAATTTACACGCCTAAACATTTTCCCTAAACTGTTTACTTCCTGCTCGTACTCTGGATTTTATAACATGAGATGGCATACATTGTATGTAAGCTTATGCCTTTTTGAGAAAAGTTGTTGTAGTTGGTAAATTGTTGAGAGTTTACCTTTCTGCTCTAATAAAAGCAAACCATTGCCGCATGTGAGACTGGTTGATGCTTGCTGAACAGAACATGTCACCTTAAGAAAATTTTACTAATTTTTATAAGTTAGAGAAATGCAATTATAATTACAGTTGGTTAAGCAACAAATACACCTAATAACAACACTATTCAGCGTTACAACACGATCATGAATTAATGAATTCAAAGATATGTCTGTCTGATGCCAACAATTTAATTATGCAGAGTTTACCAATTTATATCCAAGTCGGATAAAGACGCATCAAAACGTTTTCATCCTGGTTTGCTAACACTTCTCATACCACAAATGACTTGAAGAGTCATATTAAACAAAATTCCAGCAAAAATAACTTTCGCATCCTAAATCACCAATTATCACTTTGTCAAGCTCTTTGCTGGTAAGCATTACCTTCCGTTTCGAAGGCCGTTTCATATTACTACAATATTACGAAATTACCGAAACGAATCGTTCCCGACAAAGCCCACGGTTTGAGCACTGCAATTGATCTTCAGCTGGAAGGGCTACTTTAATTTCAAATTCATCTTCGCACAACGCAGTAACTGGTTATTGCAGGAACTAGCCTAATATCCTATGGATATTAGCCAGCATGAAGGCATGTGGTGATACGAGCCGGAACCCAAATTCAAGCTCCGGCTCCACCGTAAAAATTTTTTTGGCTCCGGCTCCGGGCTTCGGCTCCACAGCCCTGTTCAGTATGTGATCCAAATATATCCATCTAAAGATTTTGGTTCTCCGCACAAGCATGGTAGTGGCCAGGGGCGTAACGCGGGGAGGCAAGGGGGACACAATTACCCGTGAGCCGAGTCACTATGGGGGCGCCAAATGGCTGCGGGAGGCGCCGAAAAGTTCCAACAATGTCACAAGTACTTTCTTCAATGCAGTAAATTTGCTTGCAGAAGAGCTCAGTTTCGAACATGGGGCACCAAACTTGCTTCTTGCCCCGGGCGCCATCTAACCTCGTTACGCCTCTGGTAGCGGCACAAGACACTGCACATCCTACATGCTTCGTATGTCGACAAAATATACAGGTGTTTCGAAAATCAAATATTTAGCTCGACCCAACATGACAAAAGCTCAGTGGCTTTTCCACACGTGTTACTATACGGTGGAGCCCGATCAGAACATTTTTTCCCTCGTATTGATTGCTGCCAATTTTCTGCAAGGTCTGAGTGGCACTTTAAGCAATCGGAGATTCAGTAGGTCTGGACTGGATGAATTTTCGGTAGGTCCACTTTCGACACAAATTAATCATTGTTTGTTTTGCAAAACGCATAAGTATATATCATTTAATATAATTACTTAAGGGAACAACCTGAGCAAACGCTGGAAATCTTTTGGTGAGATTTTAGCCAACTTGTGCTTTTCATAAGATTTGTAGAATACTTCGTCTTCTTTCTCAGACCAAAGTGCAAGCGAAGGACGTAGAATCAAACATCCTCCAACAATTTTCATAGAGTTTGTGTGATTGTCTTTTTCGGTCTTTTCAGCAACTGTGTCATCAGAAGGAACTTTAACTACCAGCAGAATTCCTCTGTCGTTTCCAACCAGGGCATCATAGTTTGCGTTCAAATACGCGCGTAAGAACGTTTCTCTCTTTGAATCGTCCTGGATTAAGCGTTTGTAAGCAGGGTAGTCGCAGAAGGATCGCACGAAGCACTCCCGAACTATGTGCCAATCGCCCGGAGAAGTTGTCCTCTTAACTTCAGCTTTACTGGAATGAAACACCAAAAATGTCGTTAATTTTTAAATTAGCCGCAGATGACACCGCATTAGCAATCCTTACAACTGAACTGTTGATTACACACGTAGCGCTGTGCACCAGATACACTGTGCAAATCTTTCAAAAAGTTTCTTTTCAGTTTATTGTAAAGCTGTTTGCATTTTTCAAAATTTTGTCTGTCAGGAGTACCATCGACAATGAAGCACCTAACGTGCTGTCGTCTACAGAATAGATTACATGGGAAAATGTTTACGTAATTTGTAATTTGAAATCTGATATAAGAGAGTAAATCTGTTGATTTATGAATTGCTCGCACAAATTAAGCTAATTACGCATGGTAAATTTTGACCTGATAGCCAAAAGCGTAAGGGCATAACCGAGACGCAATCTTAACTCAATACCACAGGAAAAATGGCTTAAGTATTTTTTCCAGGTGTTTGCAAAACTAATTATTTTCAGTCTTTTCAGTTGTGTCTCAAGCAACAGTTAAATAATATTTTGGACCCATACGTTTTACATGCGCAGTTTTGTCAGATGAAGTTACCGTCACCGTAGTAATGCGGTTGTGTGCTGCCGTATTTGAATTCTCAGTGAAAACTAAATAAAACTTCATCGTTGGACGTTTGCTTGCACCTTGTTAAAATATGTTTTGCTGCAAGTTGTCAATTGAGTTCGTTACAAGTTTTATAGTTGCTCTTTATTTTCTTACATTGGCTTCGCTTCGTGTGAACAATGCTTAGCCATTGCTGTATAAATGAGGTGACAATACGCTCGATTTCTTTAGAAGAAATGTTAGAATTTATGGCTCCGTATCTGTAGATGAGTGCGAGTGCCGAGTTTCCATTTCGGAGTGAATTTCGCATAAAAATTGTTGCATTTCCAAACAACGTAAGCTTGCTTCCTCTTGACCTGAATTCGCATCATTGTGCAGTGGGTAATCACATTTGTGCCATCAGATAGCAGCTGTGATTACCCCTTGCCCCCATCAATGCCGCTTCCGGCCCTCAGGTAAAAAAAGTTTCTGTTGTCTCGTAATTTTTTTCAACATTCAAACTAAAACCAGCGCAATGAAAATTCTCTTGTCGCTTGTCAAAAACACTGCTGGTTCCAATTTAAGATCTGTGAAACGTTTCAAGCATAAGACCGTCTTCAAACGAATCATTCTACTTTTGGGTCTATCGGAATGATTGTTTGCAAGAGCTTTGATGTAAATTTCGCGGAAATGAAGATGCACGCTCTATAGAAGTCTCGAGGTCCCTTTTGAAATTTAATGTACTTTGACTTCACCATCGCGGGAACTGCCCAAAAACAATTCCCCTTAGAGAGAGAGCAATTTACTTACTTTTTGGTGCAGCAATCAAAAATACAGGTTGGATTGAGCAGAGAACTGAAACAATTTTGAAAACAATTGATCTATCGTCCAAACTGATGCGATGTCTATGTAAATTGATTTGGCATACTTGAACGATCGTGGCAGTAAAAATGTTGTAACGACAATGAATACTGGTTATGGTCATTGCCGGCCGCTTATTTTTAGTTGACATGACACACGCCCTAGTAACAAAAATGTTGAAAGGTGATTTATTTTCATCGGTAGTAAAATCCGTTTAGCAAGAAAGGATACGTTGCCAGGGTCAAATGCTATATTCGTGCAACCAGCCACCAGCCAATTGTTCCGATAGCTAGAGCAATATAACACCGAAAATGTGGCTGACAAAAGGTTTGGTGCAAACTACAAAGCATTTCATAACTGGATACACCACTTTTGTTTTCTAACGAGTTTTCAAATTGTGACAGCAGTTATTACAAAAGAAGACCAATGAACAGTTCATCCGATATTGAACTAAAATGCAACGCTTTTGTTGATCGTTTTGAAAACAACGCGACAACAACGTATTTAGAATATTTAGACCATACGTTGCACTTCAATTCCGACCGCTAAAAGATTCAACATTGGTGCGCAAGAAGCGAAAGTGCGCACTGCGACTCTAGCAGTGCCTGACGATCCGGAACAAGTTTGAGGAGTTTGTTCCAAACTACCAGTAAATCAAGTTTCATGGACCCTCCCTTATTTTTACTGCCTGTTCCAGTGCGGTATTGTGGCTAATTAGCACAGTTTATGTTTTGTTGCCTCTGAAGCAAAGATCAAGCTTGTTCGCTCAGGGTTCTAATAGAACTGCACCAACATTGTGCAACTTTTATGAAATGTCTTATCAACCAATAGAAATATCCACAATTCAAGTTTTTATATCACATGTAAATATCTGCTGTGTAGAGCTATTTAGAAAATAGGCAAGCTCTATTCTGGTGCATGGATAGAAAATAAATAGGTATTTTTATACAGAAATAAAAATTCTAATCTTGGTGCATGCATGGCAAAAAGTATATGTTTAGAAGCTAACTAATTTAAACAGGAAACTAACATATTCTCAGTTGCAGCTAGGATTTTAATTACATAGTTTGTAAATTTTCGCAGTTTAGTCTATTCCACAACGGCACACATGATTTTAAACCAACTCAGAAATATACCTGCCAATACCCATTGCTTCGACAGAAAGGAAAGACGTCGTGAAGCTCAACTGAATGGAATTAAACTTGCCACAAAAACACGTTGACCTAAGAAGTTAGAACCTTTCGAAATTATCGAGCATCTGTTGCAATCGTAACGGTTTCAACACCAGTCCAACAACAATCTGCCTGACAATAACTCAGTTGCACTTTCAGTCTGGAGACTGCTATATATATGTGCGCACGAACCAGTAAGCGAAGAAGGCAGATAGAAGATCCAGGCGAGCTGCTTCAGAGATGAGTTACTTATAGGCCTGGCAACGCTTTTCGGAAAATAGTCGCTGCTTGCACAAATATGTATTAAGTCCGCCTTTTGCATCCTGACATTGTCTGGCTATGATCTCCGGCAAAGTATGAAAACGTGCCTGATGTTTTCAAATATGATGCTCAAAAGAGTTTTATCTCACAATCTTGAGATCGCTCTTGCGTTGAACAGCGTCAAGAATTCAAATGTTTTCGAACAGATGACAGGATCCGGGTATCGGTCTGTGTTTGAGAAAACCTTTGCGCTATGGGTGCTCCAGTCTTCATTTGACAGCTTTTCGTGAAGACGTGCAACTTGGGAAATCGATTGTTAACGAAAGAACAAAGCTGATGTGCGACCGCTTTCTCTGTTAAGCGCTCGTTTCTTTACGCAGAGACGAAGTTTACGTCACCGTTGCTGCGCTATGTTGTTCAGTAAGCGCGAACTCACACGCACCTCTGGTGCATTTTTTAGGCAACTTTGGTTAAATAATTCAAGCAAAGTGCAAATGACCCTGCAGCAACAACGTCACAGTTGCTTCAGATATTTTGAAAAGTTCTACAGCTAAATCCTCCCATGGTGAATAATGCTACTATTTTTCAACGAAGTCATTTTCTAAATAACTGAAATATACAAGATACAAACTGTAGCTGCTCATAACTTTATAGTGTTTCTTGACTCAACTTGCTCATCACTTCTTCGTTTGTACTAATTTCTCCGTGAACAAGGTTAAAAGCAATCCTGTCTGATTAGTTGTTCTTCGTTTGTTTGTTCGTTTGTTTCCTTATATTTGTCTGCTTATTAAGTTTTTTAGTTATTTATTTGTTTGCTTGCGTACATGTGTAGCCAAAGGTTTCAATAAATCTCGCTTTTCTCATGTCTTCGTCAATAAAATGGGTTGGCCGAATGCCACCCACTGTGCATATAAGTCTGAAAATTTGAACCTCATAAATTTGACACATGTTCGAAAACCGTCAAGACAAGAAGAGCTTCGACGGTGAAAATTGCCGCAATGAATTATATATGAACAGTTGGAAGGAATTTTCTTAAAGTGATATGTTGATTTTTCCTAGTAAAAGCAATGCTAGTGTTACGTAAGTTGCTCATTACGAGGGCAAACATTGATAATAAGTCATCTCTGCAAGCGGCTCCGTTCCGACAATGCTTGTTTATTTCATCAATCATTTTTCTTTTATTATTTGAGAGCACCTGCTACGTGAGATGGGAATACTAACAAAGTGGCTGAGCTCTCAGCTCAGCTGAGAGTAACGATTTTGCAAAGGTTGTTTAATTTCCTAAAGCTGTGGCTTCAAACACACCAATAAAGTTTGCTTCCCAGAATTGGAACGTGTTTCAAAATTTTGAAAAACGGCGTCATCTTCGACAAAAAAACTTGTTTAATGCTTTTCCCACCCAGGTCACCGACCATAAGGCAGTGGCGTTGTGCCTATAGACCCTGCGGAATCCTTGACCATCGTAAATGTTTTTTAATCCACTATTTTGCTCAACGTTATTTGTTGTAATGGACAGACGAGATGGGGGTCTGTGATAGACAATCTTTTGGTAATTACGTTGTGCAAGCAACAGCCGATGAACTTTTCTTTGTCCTTCATTTCAAAAACTATCCCTGGTCCCCCAAAATTTTCCCGATAGCACGACGACCCTGACTGCAGTAGATATATCGCCGTGATAAAGTTGCAGTATACTTACGTATTGAGCGCGTTGGTGAGAAGTGCAACGTTAAATACTAATATCGCTGACAGAACATAAAAGTTAAGCAGCGGTGCGAAATTGCTTTCCGGGAATGGCAACTCAAATTGAGATTTATTTTGTAAACAAAATGATAACTCTTCTTTCAAATTCTTGCAGAAATGTCTGCGGTTCATATCTTTTTAATGTCATTAGTCCACTTGTTATTGCATCCTTGTAGGATTAGGTTTGCTTCGGAAAGCAAGTTTCAAACGATTTTACGGTCGCGATAACATTCAAGGGTGTCCGTAAGGATGGCTATGATGAACAGACGTTGTTGCATGCTTTGCTATACGTTTTAAGTAAGATTAAGGCTGAGCTGGCATAAGTGAGCACACGGGAACTCGATGATTTGAAAGAAAGCATATCAAACAAGAAAAGGTTTTGTTGTAAAACATTCTTATGTCACAGGTATATAAACACCTCCTCAAAATCTCAAAAAGTTTAGTAGGTGTCGGTTAGTAATTGCTTCAAAGTCAAGGCAACGGAAAAGAACTTTTTACCACTGGGCGTGTGCTTGCCAAAGGTTACACACCAGCCGCGAGTGACACGAGCAGTTTTTCTGTGACAAACAATCAACCGGCTGGCCCTAAAAGCTGCTGATCGCGATCAGAGAAGTTTTCAAAATGTAATAGTGGTTAATGGACAACTCGTGAAGTTCAAGTGGACATTCATCCTCTCTTGAAATCAAGGAAATATAAACGAGAACTTAATTCAAATCAAGGCTCAAACTGGGGAAATTCATTTTCAAGAAACTGCGGTAGGAGTGTTCGCAACTTGAAAGGTATTTTGCTTTACCAAACCGTCACACTTCCATTGACAAGTTTGAACCGGTTATATTTGTGCTTGTTTAGGTTTTCGATCGAGTCAAACAACTGCATAACATGTCAAAAAACAGCATAGGCGAAGCGAACTGATAGTTTTCAACTCCGAGACCTTCCATCAAACAAAATCTTGATTTGCTGTCAAATGTGCAAAGCGTGTGTTAGTTGCTTATAGACACATGGCCCAGTCAGTAGAAGCTGCCGGTGAGTGCGAACAGTTTAGTTAAAACGTCGAAAAGCACCGACTGACACAACTCACATGAAATCGCTGGAAGCTTTTCGACCTGTGATACTCGACCCTTTTCAGCCGGTCAGCGCACTCTTGCTCACAAAAAAAACAAAACAACGTATAAAAATAAAGTCACTAGATAACTTTCCTTGCGTCGCTTCAGCTACAACACTTCAAATACCTAGAAGAAATACTAGCGCAGAGATACAGGCAGAATTTGTCGTCGCGTCACTGATCTATACTAGGAAACTTGCAACACTTTTTAAGCGCGGAAGTTGACTCAAAACATCAACTATTTGGGCAAGCGAACGATACCAAAACGAATAAACGAGCGGTTGAACCGGTTTGAGTATAGCGGTTATACCAGTTAAGCCAAACTCACATAACATCACCGAGGGATGACCTACAGGCGATTGGGCAATTCCAAGCAATAAATAAACACTGGCATTCGCCAATATAGCATATAGGCTTCCTTCGTTTCATGCGATTGCAACGACCGATCTAAATAAAAAACGAAATAGACAATCGCACCTTACTGTAAACTGAAACAGTTGGCAATTAACATCGATCCTAACCAGCTACCCCGTTAGTGGATTAAGAAACACTTGCATTTTGAGGCGAGTTAAGTGGGAAACCAGTCAGTTTTTTAAAACGTTGAAAACAACCAAACTTTCGGGTTTAATAATATAATTTTATGTTAGGATACGAGTTATTACCCTGCTCAGAAGCTATTAACTGAAATTAAAAAAGACACCTTTGTGTGGGTTGTTAAAACTGGCGGCCCGCGGGCCAAATCCGGCCAGCCATGCGCCGTTTTTCGGCCCGCATCATGCCAGTTTTATGCTTGCATCAGGTCTGACAAATTTATGCATATGGTTATGTCATAGCAGACAAATTTATGCATATGGTTACGTCGAGTTACATTTTTATTTATAGTTGTAACGCGACATTACAATTTAAAAACCAACAGTAACAACTTCTTCAGCTCAACACCATGAGTTTGCGTAGATTAAATGAGGATTCGAAGAATTTCCAACGTATTCGAAGAA